>Ga0180433_10005806_pt1 | contig 16496 bp, 17 predicted proteins | sample SS_ome_8_FD_132980 | JGI IMG/M metagenome (GOLD analysis project Ga0180433, IMG submission 132980) | Hypersaline lake sediment archaeal communities from the Salton Sea, California, USA - SS_1_D_1 metaG | ecosystem: Environmental > Aquatic > Non-marine Saline and Alkaline > Hypersaline >... | reverse complement strand
CATTCAAGTACGGCGCCTCTTATACGTCAATGCGTAGAGTCGATACAATACGAACCCACAATGTTCGACGTTTCTCGCAAGGGGCCCCTGCACTACAATTTACTTTTTACTCCCCCAGTGTGTTATACACCGTAGACGTCCGGTAAAATAAACAGTACCGTGATTTCCACTTACCCTCGGTCCAGAAGACTCGGGTATAAAAAAAGCCCCTGCTCAAATGAGCAAGGGCTCTACGGGTTCGCCTGTTTACCGTACGGCGTTGATATTAGTCTTCGAACTCAAGGTCGAGAATGTCGAGAATCTCTGCCTTAGTCTTGCCTTTGGCTTTCAACTCCCGGACTTTCCGGGCCAGTTTCTCTTCATCGGAGACGGCGTTGGTACGCTTCTCGTCGAACAGCTCCCGAACGGATACTTCGTAGGGCTCGGCGCACACTTCCTGAAGGGCGTCGGCGTCTTTGAAGTCTGCGCTTCGTTCGTCCGCCCAATGTTTTAGGCGATTGTTCTGAAGCATCTTCATAAGACTTGTGGTTGTACAGGCCTGCGTCACGACCTCCATGACCCCGACATCGTCGAAATTGAACCGGACGTTGAGAGTGTAGAGGCCACGGGTGCGTTCCAGCTCCTCTTTGCGCTCTTTGTCGGGCAACGTTTCCGTCGATTCGAACCGTTTCCCGAGGTAGGTGCTTTCACTGATGACCAGACCATCTTCAAACTTCAGAGTTTTAATATCCATTATGGACTCCTTTGTTGTGTGTTGAGAATGTCAAAGAGCGAACCCGTATGACGTTCAATGGACTCAATACCAATGAACATGTACAATATACAACATCATATTGACAATGTCAAGAGTTTTTTTAATTATTTTCACCCCGGTCGATGTTGTAATATACCGGGATAAATGGCACGGTATTTGCTAGGATAGAATATAGTATAAAAGTAATAGACTATAGTAGGGAATAGAGATATATGTACTGAGGCATATTCTCAATAACAATAGTAGGGACTCCTAATATATAAATTGACTTGGGGATTGATGCGCCGTCGCCTATAGGTACAATACACAATAGATTTTTTCCCACTTTTCCCAATGGTGGCATTCTTCTTCCTCTCCCTTTCTTCCCTACTATGTTCGATAATCGCACATAGTTGGTTTCTACCTCTTTCCCTCTCCTCTATACACACAGCCCTCCCTCTATACACACAGGCCTCTTTCTATATAAAGTCCCCTCTATATGGACGGGAGGAGGTTATGCCCGTCTCCATTTTTCGTCAGATGTCTCCATTTTATGTCTTGCATATATCCTCTATATACAGTACCTTCCATTATACACGACACGCCTCTTCACAGGCGCAGGTTTTATACACAGGAGATATTGCCATGAAGCTCAGACTTTTATTTATCCTGGTGTTGTTCCTCCTTCCCTTGACCGGGGCAGAGGCAGCAACGTATACGTGGACCGATTCCCTGACCGTAACCACCACCGCTTTTGACACTACGTTCAGCACAGCCAGATGGGCGTCCTGTTCTTTGTGGGCCGTGGACTGTGATGTACGGATCAGGTTCGGGACCACCCCCTCGGACACTGTTTCTTGGTCCGACAAGTCCTGGGTAGAGTTGAAGGAGGGGCAGGTGATGAACTTCGTCCCCTATGAACCCTACTTTCACAATAGTCTACTCCGTCTTCAAGCCAAGGCTGTATCGGGAAGCGGAACGGTGTATATCAGTGGACTCAAAACGAAGTACCAGTAGGAGGATACCATGAAACGCTTACTTATCATTGCCGGCCTCCTGCTGGCCTTTTCTCTTTTTGGTCAACATCCGACCTCTGCTCCCGGCTCGGTGACCGGGGCAGTGTCAGACAGCCTCAACACCCGTGTTGCTATCAGGGACTCTTCTGGTACGTCCGAAGGCTCATACCGATCCGGCAAAGCTGTTGATGATTCCCTATCAGCCCATTGGACAGAGATTGCCTTGAAAGCAGACGATGCTGATGTATTGAAGAAGGACGGATCTGTCGCTCTTACGGCTGACTGGGATGCGGGGTCTTATAAAATAACAGCAGATTCGCTGGTTTCTCTCGGTTTGAGAGTGGATAATCTTGCGATCAATACGACAGACGGGCATACGAATACCCGGTCTATTTATAACAAGACTGCCGGAGCGACAGACGCCTCTGATGACTTTTTTGGGATTTATAACTACGGTTCTCTGAACCAGTCCGGGGGAGTTGTAGGAGATATAATAGGCATCTATAATAAGTTCCAGATGTTGGACGGAACCTCTGGTGCTGGAGGAGATCTGAAAGGTTTTCACAATGAAGTATACGGATCTACTTCAGGGGCTATTGGGATCGGCGATGATGTCTATGGAATCTATAACTACGTAAAACTGATACACGGTTCCTATGGCGGAGAAGTCTTCGGTATGGACTTGAGGGTAGATCTTGAGTCGGCCATCACTTCCCTTGGGAATGACATCTACGGACTGCGGATTTTCATAGATGCAGACAAGGCGCCTGATAGTGGAACAGATAAAGTGTATGGTTTGTACCTTCAGGATCTGACAAACATCGACTACGGTTTCTATCAGTCTGGTACAGCGCCAAACTATTTACCTGTCGTTCAGTTGGACGAGACTCCAGGAGATCAGTATTATTCAGGTAATACTGCCGTTATGACGGTCGGTGAGGCTGTTGTTTTTGGTCAACCTCTTTATATCAAGAGCGATGAGAAGTTATGGGAATGCGATGCTGACGCCGTTACTACGATGCCGTGTATTTTTCTGTCGGGAGCCACGATATCTGCAGATGCGGATGGTGTTGTAATACTACCCGGGTCTTTTGTAAACAATACTTCCTGGAACTGGACCGTCGGAGGGGAAATATATGTTGACACAGCTGTAGGAACATTGACACAGACAGCTCCATCAGGTACTGGAGATCAAGTTCAGATTGTAGGGTACGCCACACACGCAGATCGAATCTTCTTTGATCCTGACTACACCCTAGTGGAGATTAACTAAGATGAAAAAGCTCATGTTACTTCTCCTGTTCCCTCTGTTTTTACAGGGGCAAACTATTACCGTGAAGGATAGTTTGATAGTACACAGCTCTACCGACACGCAGGGAATGTCTGCTCCTTGCAGGGTATACGGGGATGTGTTTGTAGTTGCTCACGGTAGTAACAGTTCTTCTCAGTGGCTCACCACTTTTTCTGTTGATAACATCACAGGAGAAGTTACCTTCATCGATTCTCTGAATTATGTCGCACACTCTCAGGAGTCAAGGAGGTTGTGTTCTGTTGTTAAGGTCGATACGTCTTCCTACTTCGCAGCTATGTATTGGCAGGGCACTGCCGATGATATTTGGATGTGGACAGTAAAGATAGAAGATAATGGCAGTATTGCCGCAGCTCCTGCAGATAGTTACGAGTTTACGCAGGACAACGCAAGATTTCGAGACGCTATAAATATCCCAGGCTCAAATGTTATTGTTGCTTTAGGTTCTACGAACTCTGGAACAAACAATGCAACTTTGTGGAGCGCAACAGTTAATATGGTGAATGGAACTATATCTTATTCAGACACAGAGAATTTTGGTTCAATCTCCTATGCAAAAGGTTTAACATACTGCGGAAACGGTTACGTCTTCGCAACTATGTCAGGAACTAAAGGCGGTAGCGGCACTCGTATGGCTTATATGATAGTTGATGTTAATGAAAGTACTGGTGCAATGACCGTTTCAGAAACAGATACTATTGGAGCGGAGAATATCGATGGAATGCCAAGATCCTTCTTAAACAACAAAAGTAAAGTTTTCGTTCAGGGTGATTGGGGAGATAAGTTTCAGGGTTTTATTGTAAATATAGATACTACGGACGGCACCCTAGTTTCTAACACGCCTACAGTAAAAGAGTACGGCACGACTTGGGCAACCACTCAGCATGTTATGTCACCTAACTCTCAAGGATGGGCATTAAGTACCTCTATACAAAGTACGTCTAACTATCAAGGTACTTTCAGAGTGTATGATGCCGGCGCTAGTCCATTACCTGGCGAGGCAGCTGATTCGACTTTTTTCGGGCAGTTAGACTATCATCCGATGACTTCCTATCATAGTGCTGAAAGTGCTATTTATATTGCAGCGACGAGGAATAGAACGTCGAACGATCTTATGATCAGGACCTTTTCAGTCCCTGCTCCTGATTCTACCACTAAGTATTTTGTGTCTGCCCAAGCGCAACCCAATGCCGTAACACTTACCACTTTTTCGGTAGGATTTCCTTCGGGTACTTTTTCGTCTGTTATCGCTCGAGACACTCTTGCAACAGATTCTTATAATACAGACGAACAGATCGACATGGTCAATATTGCTGGCACAGATGTTTACCTTATTGCCTGGGCCGATGCAGATAATACAGGCAAGATGCAAACTGTTAAGATAGATAGTACTGACGGGACATTCACTTCTGACAGTCTTGATAGTTGGCAGTATACGCACTATGGGCTCTTTCCTACTATAAAGCAGGAGCCGGGTACGAACTACTTTGTTGCTTCTGTGTGGGACGGGACAGACACAAAGGCCTATACCATAGAGGTGTCAGATGCTGGCGCCATTACTAAGGCGCTGGTTGACAGTCTCGACATTACAAATATAACCTATATTCCAAAGATTGCTTATGTGGACTCATCTTCTTATGCCATTACAGGGTGGGGATCAGGCACAGATGGGTATATCAGCACATTTCAGGTTACGCCCGCAGACGGGAGTCTTGGAAGCGTAGTTGACGCCTTTGAGTTTTCCCTTACAAACTTCTATGGTACAGCGCCTATCTATGACATTGGCGTAAACAATCTATATTTTTTGACGTCGAGGCAGACGACAAATAACTGGCAGACCTTTACTATACATGGAAGCAGCGCGGACATACCAGGCGACTCAACTTTATTTGAGGGAGGGGTATCTTGGGTATACCAGCCTCGTTGTGTGATACACAGTCCCTGTGACACAATCCTTATTGTTGGGTATCAGGATGGAGATAGTGATGCTTTCCTCAGAACTTTTGCTGTTGACACTTCTGATGGTTCTTCGACCTATGAAACAACAATCGACAGTGTGGAGTACGAAACTTCTCAAGGGGAGCCCTGGTCTATATATAGATCCACTGTCAGTCCTTTTTATATTGTGGGAGGTACCGGCGGAGGATCGGATAATGATGGTTATGTATACTCTTTCAAGGTAGATGAGAGTGGTGACATTACCAATCTTGAACAGTCGTTAGAAGTTGAGACGCAGTATGCAAGGGGCATGGTTGTTCTTCAATTAACTTACGTTTCTTCTACCTCAACCTTTGATAGCATTGTCAAGGTGTCTGGTGTAGAAGTTGGAAGTGTGAGCAAGGTATCTGGGCAGGAGGTTGGTAGCATCGCTAAAATAATGGGAGTTGAATAGTGCCTGAAATGACTACTGAATTGCTGCGACTCTATGGTAAGATGGTTGATAATCAGGCTGACCAGATTACCCTTGCTGGAGAGCAGGTTAGAGTTATCTCTGAACTGAATAAGAATATGGAAACTCTCAATAAACATTTATCTAACGGTGTTTTTAAAGAAGTAAAGGAACAGAATAAAGAAACGAGAAAAAGGATTAATAGTATTTACGTTGTTCTTGTTGGACTCCTTGTTCCTTTAATACTTGCTATTCTTAAATACGCAGAGCATTTAAAAGAGTTGAAGGATATAATCTGTGGATAAGATTAAACATTTTTTCTTGCTTCTTTTTGTGACATTTCTCTTTGGAGAGTTGTTTGCAGCTGGACTTTCTTTTGGAAAGGAGGGTGCACAAGCTGAGTATGGAAATGCATCCGTCTCTGTTTTCTTGAAAAGGTTTTTTAGTAAAGACACCTTGACTGATTTCATTGCAGATATTTTGGGTATAACAATAGGTATTTTAATAAGAGGTTTTATCCATGCGAAGACAGGTTTTATTCTTTGTCCTGGTTTCTCTTATATTCTCTATTAGAGTATACGGACAACCGGGGAGATCAAGACGAGGACACATCTACGGAAGTATTCACGCTGTTGCAGATTCTGCTACTCTTGCGACTCTTCCTGCTGAGCAGGTCGGGGCCATGAGATACTTGTATCGGTATACATCTGGTGATAGTATAAGTACAGGTGGATGGTTTATGTACGCCGACTCTGTTCATAAAGAGGGAGGTACATATGCTATACACCACGACTCTACCAGTTATCAATGGTTGAGGATATCGTCGTTTGAGGGTCTGTTGCCTGTATCTATTAAGACCGCTACTTATACTATCAAGGATTATGAAGCGCGAGGGACAGTGTTTACCAATACAGGAGACACTGGTTCACAGGTACTTAATCTTCCTGCTGCTATTTCTGGTATGCATTTAGAAGTGTTCTTGTCTGCTACAGAGGATGTTGACATCAATCCAGACAACTCTGACCGATTGTCTATGGCAGATACTCCTGGAGATGCTTTATCGTCCGATGCGACTATTGGATCATATATTAGGATTGTTGCAATCAGTGACTCGGTGTGGGCAGTGACTGATACAACAGGAACCTGGACTGACGTTAATTGAGGTTGACAATGGGTTGGCTCGAAGGTTGGAAATATAGGAAACAGATTTCCTTCGGTCGTACTTCTTCTGCAACTGTTGAAGAGAAGTATGATATATGGAGCTGGTCTACTTTTATCGATCTTTCTATCTATGTAGAACAATTAGGAGTTTCTCCTACAGATGTTATCTTTACTGAGATGGATGGAGTGTCTGTTATAACAGTAATACAGTTATACGGTACGAACAAGATAGCTTCTGATAATGTTATGTCTATATATGGATTGGATACTTCTAATCCTTTGTTAGGAGACTCTGCTACCAAAAACATTTTTATGTACTTTGGAAAGTTGAGTGGCGCTGTAGAGCAGCCTGCGTTGTGCTCTTCTGGCGATTTTGATGTATGTGACTCTTTTAATGATAATAGTATTGATACAAGTATTTGGGACACTCAAGGAGATGTATCAGAAGTAACGGAAGAGGCGGGATCTGAAACAACTGGACACCTAAAGATTAATAGTGAGAAGGGTCTTGAAGATCCTCCTTATATAAAAAGCAAGACAACTTTTGGGCCTGGTTGTACTCTTACTATGAGAGTGCTGGCAGGGTCTTATGCGGGAACTACAAGAAAGACTGTTTTTGGCATATCTAATAGTGATACACCTTGGACTAGTGGTGAGGGCGCTTATCTTAGCTATACTAATGGTTTTAAACTGCAACACAGAATCGAAGGTGAAATAGAAGAGTACAGTCTTTCAGGTTCGGGTTTAATTCCTGAAGCGTGGTTTACTCTTAAAATACACATCTCAGCAGAGGGGTATTCCTATTTTACTGTTGATGGAGAACAGGTTTGGTCTTGTGAAACCATTCAAATCACCGCAGAAAATTTGAAGGTTTTTGCAGGGTCTGACAATACTATATATTATACTGATTATGATGATAGAGTAGATTGGGTTTCTCTTGTTGCAGAAGACCCTGGCATGGGAGAAACAGAAGAGTTAGAAGTTGACGTTGTTGAAGGAGTCTATGAAATAGATAGGAGGGGAGAACCTATGAGAGCTGCAAAGGATGACATTGTTATAGAAGAAGGAAGTAAGTTCTCATATCCTATTGTTTGGAGAGACGCTAATGGGAATCCTCACGATCTTTCTTCTGCAGCTGCTACTTGTGAAATCTTGTCCTCACCTCTTGCAACAACAGCTATTGCGACAATAGCAACAGGCATGCCGGGGGATGAGACAGGAGCTATTACTCTTACAAAGCTGCCTTCTTCTACAAAGGACATGACTTTTGAAAGAGGTTGGCTTGTATTGGAAGTGTCTGAAAGTGGCGGTACTCCCGGATCTGCAGATGATAGTGTACGGTTGTTAGAAGGTCCTGTTACTTTGTCAAGAGGAGGATCCCAATAATGCCTTTACGGAGAACTCTTACAAAGTTGGATGGAGTTGTTTATATCGACGACTGGAAAGTTGCACCTTCTGTATCTGGTTATTCTTTCGAGGCAAATGATACAACACCATCTGTTGCTCAAGGAATAAAGTTTAAAACAGCCAATACTTCTTCTACTACTATCACTGACTTCGACGGCACTCTTGGAGATTATCATGAAGTGACTGTCTTTGTTAATGATAATTATACAACTGTTGCGCATGATGCGACTAAGATTGAAATTCCCGGAGACACCAATATCACATTCCAGACCGGGGACATTTTCAAGATACTGAGTATGGACGGTATTTGGTATCTATCATTAGTGAGGTTCCAGACATGAGAGAAGATGTAGCAAAAGCACTGGGGGAAGTTGCACCGGCCCCAAAAGAGTATAACCTTCAAAGTCTCCATATGAGATCGAAGAGGGTGTTGACGATGTATGCCTCAGGGATGTATAAGCAGGTGGATATTGCAAGAATCCTGGGTATGTCAGAGTCGATGGTTACGAAGATCCTCAACAGTCCTTTGGGTAAGTCGATGCTTATTATGCTGGAGGCTGCGGCTGAGGCGGAGGCTGTTGATATGCTCGCTCATTATAAGTCTACGGCACCTATGGCATTCGCAATCCAGACTGATATGATGATGGATGAGAATACGCCGTTGACTTTGAAGAACAGGATTGCCGACAAGATACAGGATCGGGCGGGATATACTCCAATATCCAAGAATCTGAACGTCAATGCTCAGGCAGCTCTGACAAGGGAAGATGTGTTGGAGTTGAGTCAGGATGCCGAGAAGGTAAGAGCTGCCAATGCAAAAGAGGTGAAGGTTGATAGCGAATCTGGACAAAGCGAGTAAGAATACTCTCAAAGAGATTGCTATGGAGTGTCTTCGAGACACTATGTTCATGGCAAAACTGCTATACCCTGAGGAGTTTGAAGGAGAAATGTCCAGTGAACACAAGACGTTGTTCGACTTTATTGATAATTGCAAAGCACCAAAGAAGGCTATCCAAGCCTTTCGAGGATTAGGAAAGACTACTATCAATAAACTGCTTGTGAGAAAGAAAATCCTATTCGGTCTGAAGCATTTTATCGGATATCTTTCCTCTTCCTCTGGTGTAGCGAAAATGGTCTCTGACAGTATTAAGACAGGGCTAACAGCTAATCAAAGGGTCAGGAAGATCTGGGGCGATGTCCGCACTTCCCTCGTTGAAGGTGTTGATGAGAAGTGGGCAGAGACTGCCTGGATCGCTTTTGGTGAGACGCTTGTTCTACCAAGAGGTGCTCATCAACAGGTCAACGGTCTACTCTGGTACTACTACAGGCCTGACCTTTGGATTGTAGATGATCTCGATGATCGTATTGAGGTAAGGAGTGAAGAGCAGAGGAAGAAGTTAAGGGAATGGTTCTTTGGTGCTTTGATGCCTACCTTTTCTCAGTATAAGCCTGACGAAGAACAGGAGATGATCTATACAGATACTATCAAGCATGCCGATGGTCTTATCTGTCATCTGAAGGACGATCCTGATTGGGAGTATCTGTCGCTGTCTGTCTGTGATAAGGATTATAAAACCAATGTTCCTGAGATCTTTTCACAGGAAAGGTTGGATAAGATAATTCTTAGTCATAGAAAAAGAAAGACAATGGATGTATTTGCCCGAGAGTATATGGGTATGTCGGCGTCAGAGGAGACAGGTTCCTTCAAGACGTCTTTCTGGCAATACTATAATGAGAGTGATGAGAAGTTTGTGAGGGAGATAAAACCTCGACTTCAGAATATCTTGATATACGATCCAGCGAAGAGTCGTAATCCTGCATCGGCTCAGTCTGCTTTTTTAGTTTGGGGGTTGGATCTTGAGTACCATAACTTTTATGAAAGATACGCTTTTGGAGACTACCTTACTCCAATCGAGCAGTATGAAAAAATCTTCGAACTGTGGGATTGGTTTGACATCTGCGCGGTCGGAATGGAAATCACCGGACTCGGAGAGCACCTTACCTATCCCTTCAAGAATGAGTGTCTTAGGAGAGGGTATCTTAGAATCCCGCCTGCTGTTATTACACTCGATGCCCGGTCTGGAAAGGGAGAGTTTACAGGGGCCGAAGGAGGCAAAGAGGGACGGATCAACAGCCTTATACCGTTTTACCAAAAAGGTCTCATCTATCACAATGAAAAGATGTGTGGACAACTCGAGACTCAGTTGCTTGGTGATAGACTTAGGGACGTAGCTGACTGTGCAGGATACCTTCCCCAGATGTTGGAGAAGGCGCAACAGTACTTCTCTGTACCAAAGGTCTATGATAAGGATGGTAATGAGCTGGATGAGTATAGCGAGTTTGAAGAGATGGAAGCATTAGAACGAAACGTTTTCAAGTAACTATGTTCGATAATCGAACAAAGTGAGGAACAATGGCGGCGCCTGCTACACCTACAGGACTTGCAATAACGCATACTTTCAGTGACCAGATTGTGCTGACTTGGAATGCTGTTGTCGATGCTACTTACTACCGGATATACAGGTCCAGGGATGATATTACCTATACAGGTGTTAGAAGGATTTCGGAAGGGACTGAGATCTGCTACGATGACGATGTACTAGAGAGTACGCAGTATTATTATAAGATATCTGCAGTTAACCTAGATGGAGAATCCGCTCTTTCGACGGCCGTCAACACTACAACTCTTGCTATATCCTTTTCTCAATCATACCAAGGGGAGTATGGTAGTCAGCCCTTTGATTCAAACGGGGCTTACTTAGGGACTACTATCAGCAGGCAGTCGGCTGTACAAAATACTGATATATATGCACATGCTAAGTTGCATGATATGGATGATGCTGAGGATCACAACAGCCCTGCTATTACAGCTTCTAATGTTGTCCTTGCAGATGCTTCCGGATACCCTACTGCTGATAGTGGAGAGACAGGGGCAGACCTGTCAGATGCTATTGCGAAGAAGCACTTTAGACTGCACGACATGGACGATGCACTGGATCATAATAGTCCGGGAGGAGTTTCGAACAACTTAGTATCTTTTGATGCTAGTGGTTATCCTGTCAATGATAGTGGTATAAGTACCACCAATTCTGTAACAGCCTCTTCTCCTATGACTGACAATACTCTTATTAAAGGAGACGGAGGAGGAAGAGGGATACAAGATACAGGCATCTCTATCGACGATTCAGACAATGTGTCGGGCGTTGGAACTTTCGGTGCAGGCGGAGGGAATTTTAATATCGAAGCAGACGGGACTCCTGTACTTTCAGGTTCTGGAACAGTGTGGAATGACCTACAATTTCCAATTTCTCAGGGAAAAGTTCCTGCGTCTAACAATCCTTCTTGGGCATCTCTTACTACCAATACAGGAGAATGGGGTTTTAATACAGGAGAGTATATAGATCTTGCTTCTAATGAATTGATACATAGTTGGAAAGAAGGAACAGCAGGGAATTTCCATGTTCATTTGTCTATACCCTCTGCCAATGCTACAGGGAGTAGTCAATATATTAAAGTTACAATCTATGTAGCATATGTGAACGCGTCTTCAATATGGACTGAAACATCTCTTACTGCAGAGCAAGAAGTTCCTGATGGGTCGTCATCTTTGGAAAATTTCTATCTCGATCTTGGAGATGTGGCTTTTACAGGCTTGTCTATAGGAACGCAAGTAAAATGTAGAATAGAAAGAATCGCAGCTACTGGAGGGACAGAATATCCTAGTGACGTTTTCTTTCACCAGGTTGGTTGCCATTTGGAAGAAGATACAATAGGAAGTAGAACAGAGGCTTCAAAATGACGTATACAGTATATGGAGTTTGCAAGGTCTGTGGACAGATTGTCAGTAAAGACGAGACAACAATGTCTGGAGAAGGGGAGCAGGATGGAGAGTCTTATCTGACTGTTCCAAGTAGTCAGTGTAGTTGCAAAGGAAAGAAACCTAAGACTGTTGACACTGGGAGGGCGGTACAAAGTGAACAATCCTAAACTAGCTCCTAATAATGGCAAGGCCGACTTTTCTCACATGGAGAGGTTGAGAGGGGAGTATGATTACCCTGATGATTTAGACCTTCATCCTGATAGTGAACAGCATAAAGTCTTGCTCGATCATATCATGGACGCAGCCCGGGATTCCTACGAGGTAATATCGGAGCGCTTTGATACATGGAAAGAGCTTGATGAGAAATTGACTGTTTATGTTGATCTGGATGCTGAGGAGCAGGAGATCAAGGATGAGGATAAGTCCAAACCGGTCTCGATTGTTGTTCCTATCTCGTATGCAACGAGGGAGACAGTGTTGACGTATTGGGTCTCTGCTTTTATGAAACACCCTCTCTTTCGATACAGACCGAGTAAAGATCCGAAGGATACGATTGGCACAATTATGCTTGAGAGTTTGATTGCTCAGGATTGTGTTAAGAGTAAGGTAGGATTGGATCTTCACACTATGTGGAGTGACATGATTACCTACGGGTTTGGAGCGGGGAGCCCCGGTTGGGAAACTGAGATGGGTTTCAAGACTCGGTATAAGGAAGAGGTTGACGACAATCTTGGACTGGTCGCTCGGAGAAGGTTGGTTTCTGAAAGAGAGGAGATTGTCAAGTTCGACGGGAATAGGTTGAGGGCTATTGATCCTTATAACTTTCTCCCTGATCCTAAGATTCCTGTTACTGATCCTAAGAGTATGGGGCACAGTGGATACTCTGAAAGATTGACCTATAATCAGTTGTTGATGGAGGAGAAAGAGGCTGCAGGAGAGCTCTTTAACGTAAAGTATCTTGCAGGTCTTGAGAACTGCACCTCTACCTACTTCAGCGCGGATGACAGTAATACAGGAAGGTATAGCAAGACAGGGATTACTTATGAGAATATGACTGTCTCTAACTCTTCCAAGACTGTTGATGTTATCAATAAGTGGATGTGGATTATCCCGGCTGACTTCGGCTTGTCCGACTATGAGTATCCTGAACATTGGGCCTTTCAGGTTGCTGCTGATAGGGTGATTATTAAAGCAGAGCGGTCTGGACTTGACCACAACACGCATCCTACTTGTACAATGGCTCCTGACTCTGATGGACATACCATTATCCCAGTCTCTCTTTTGGAGAGGGAGTATCCAATACAGCACAGTATTGACTGGCTGTGGAAGAGTCATGTTGCCAATGTCAGGAAAGCAGTGAACAATATGTTTGTTGCTGATCCGTCTATGATTAACATGAAAGACTTGACAGATACAAAGTTTGGTATGGTTGCTCGTCTACGTCCGTCTGCCTGGGGTAGGTCGGTCAAGGATGTGTTGCAGCAGTTGCCTGTGCAGGACGTCACGAGGAACCATGTGCAGGATATCCAGTATCTGCTTAATATCGACGCTAGGGTGTTTACATCTGATCAGGCTAAGGGTTACCAGGAAAGGACAGGAGAGAGAGTAAGTGCAGAGGAAGCGAGAGGAACTCGTATGTCTTATCTGTCTAAGATGGAGAAAATGGCTAGGATCGGTAGTATGCAGGGCCACTATGACATCGCAGAGCAAATGGCATATAATACTCTACAGATGTCAACAGAAGAGAAAATCGTGAGAGTTCTTGGAGATTATCAAGATGTCCTTGCAAGAGAGTTTGGGATAACAGCAGACTTTGCAAAGGTAGATCTAAGGAAACTTGATCCATCTGTTGATGTCGTTCCTCAGGATGGTTCTCTTCCCTCAGGAGAGTTTGCGCCGACATGGGAGAGGCTTATTAATATGGGCATGCAGAATCCCGAGACGTTGAAAACTCTTGACTTTACGAGGATGTTTATGCACGTTGCTAGACTGTTGGGAGTTGACAATCCAGAGGACTTTAAGAAGAAGAATCTATCTACAGGTGTGAAGAGTGACGAAGAGATTGATAAAGGCGTTCAGAATGGAAACCTTGTCAACGCGACACAGCTAGCACAAAGCCGGAACTTAGGAGAGGTATGATGGAAAACTCAGCACAGGCCGAAGTACAGTCCTTCATGGACCATCCTGTTTTTGAAGCCTTTCAGGAGATGATTCATGAAAGGATTGAGATGTACCGAAATGATTTGGAATCGGGTGTTATAAGCCAGCGAGTCGGAGTCGATGCCAACGGGAATGTTATCAGTAATGAAAGATACTTTACCGAAATCGAGAGCAGTTTAATAAGAGGGAGTTTGAGGGAGTTAAGATATTTCAGTTCTTTAAAGCCTGCCCTCGAAGAACATTTAAGAATAAAAGAAGAGGAGTTGAAAAATGGCGCCGAAAATAATTGAAACAAAAAAGCCTGAGAAAGCTAAGGAAGAGTCTTTCGTTGAAGATCCTTCGTATAATCCTGAGGGTGTATCGAAGGAGGAGGAGATGTCTGACATTGCCGAACTTCTCGAAATCCGTGACCCTGATATACCTTCCTTCAAAGAGGAGGAAGAGGAGATTGAGGACGACGGTACAAGCAGGCCTTCGGACTACAAGGAGAAGGAGAATATCGAAGAGTTTGAAGAAGAGGAAGAAGGCGAAGAAGAGGAGGAAGAAGATGCCGTGCAAAAAGAAGACTCCGAAGACGAAGAAGGAGACGAAGAGGAAGGGGAAGAGGAAGCAGAGGTAGAGGACGAAGATCCTCTGTTGAAGGAGATTGAACGGTTGTCTGGTCAACTGTCCGCCGATGAAATGGGACTGTCGGCAAAGAAGAAAACCTCTGCTGAAAAGCCGGAAGAGGAAGGTCAAGAAGAAGAGAAAAAGGAGGAAGAGAAAGAAACGCCTCCGCAGAAGAGTCCTATCGAACTCGCCGCGGAAGGTCTGTTGAAAGAAGGTACTTATAAAGAGCAGAACTTCCTGGAAGGTGTTGAGTTTGAAGAAGGGGCCTTTTCTGAAAAGGACATGAAAACACTCAACACTCTGATGAATAAGGTAGCGCAGGTTGCTATCACTGTTACAAGGAAACAAGCCCTGAAAGACGGCGCTGAGGTATACGAGCCTCATATAGACCAGAAAGTTGATCGGAAGGTCAGGACTTTGTTGGCCATCCAGGACTTCTGGAGTGAGAATCCTGGCCTCAGAAAGCTGTGTGCGCAGAAGCCGAACTTTAAATTGTACATCGGCAGAAGGGCAGAAGAGATACAGAAACAAAACCCGGATAAACCCCTGGGTTGGGTTTTCACCGAAACTGCAAAGGAGGTAAAAGGCATTCTTGGAGAAGAGCGACTGAAGAAATACGGAGAAGCCGAAGGGTCTGTCGAGAGTGGAAAGAGGAAGCGTCCTGCTCTCGGGAGAAGTCGGAATAAATCCGCAGGTTCGAAGAAACGCAAAAAAAGTCCTGCCCCCCTCTCAGGCGAGAAAGGCGAGTTCGCTGAGATGGTAGGTCTCGGAAAAGAGTTATATTAAAAATCGGAGGTTATTATGGTTTCCAAGTATATGATGGAAGCTCTCCAGACCGCTATGAAGGGCAATCAGCATATAAAGATCATCAACAACACTGATGCAAACGGCGACGACTACACGATCAAGCCGTATGAGACGTGCGTGATTGTTGACAATGATTCGACGTATACCCAGAATCTCTTCCTGCCGTATCTGGCAGAAGTGGACGAGGGTCATCGAATCTCGATCCGTGTGACTGACTTCGGCGGTGGAGGGACTATCGCAGACAATGACGAGAGTGAGGCCGATTGGTCTGACCTGACCTATGACGCAGACGGAGAGTATGCGATCATTGAAAAGGCTGGCCGGTCCTGGATCACTGTCAAAACCGATATGTAGGGAGGTGTTCTATGAATATGCAAGGACAGCTCGCAGCCTGGGGATTTGATTTTTCCGGGCCTGGCGGTCAGCTCACCTTCTCTATGCCGGTCAAGTTCGGTCAGGGAATCTCCGCAGGACTGGGAAGAGGTAAGATCTTCTTCGTCGATGCAGAGAACGGGAGTGACAGCCGGACAGGAGCTACGCCTACCCAGGCGATGCAGACTGTCGCAGCCGCTTTTGCGAAGTGTACTGAGGATAGGAATGATGCAGTCGTGATGCTTGGTACGTCTACGACTTTCACCATTACCGACACTCTGGCATGGAACAAGAGGCATACACATTTGATCGGACTCGCAGCGCCTACACCGAACAGTAGGGCAAGGATTACAGTATCTGGTACCGACAGTGCCACAGCTGGTCTGGTTGTCTCGGTCGATGGATGTATCTTCGCCAATTTCCGCATCTATCAGGGAACGAGTCTGGCAGGGTGCGGTGCTATTGAAGTGTCTGGCAACCGCAACTACTTCCACAACGTTGATATCCAGGGTCAGGTTGGGGCACTCGCTAAGGCATCCGCCACGGCATACAGCCTGAAACTGAACGGTGCAGAAGAGTGTCGCTTCGAGAAGTGCACTATCGGTATCGACACTGTGAAAAGGACTGATGGACAGATCCTTCTGTTGGATGGAAGCTGTGCACGGAACGAGTTCCTGGACTGCTTCTTCCGGTCCTACTGCGAGACCGCGGCT
>Ga0180433_10005805_pt1 | contig 16497 bp, 26 predicted proteins | sample SS_ome_8_FD_132980 | JGI IMG/M metagenome (GOLD analysis project Ga0180433, IMG submission 132980) | Hypersaline lake sediment archaeal communities from the Salton Sea, California, USA - SS_1_D_1 metaG | ecosystem: Environmental > Aquatic > Non-marine Saline and Alkaline > Hypersaline >... | reverse complement strand
CATCAAATGGAATTAAAGCAACATGGGGACCAAAAACTTCTTTTTTGAGATAGGATTTGTCGGCCCATTTTATTTTGTATACAAATGGATTTAAGAAATAGCCCTGACCCTTTCCCGGTTCAGGATCGTAGAGAACAGTTGCATCAGAATCATCTCGCACCATTTGATTAAATTCTTCGACCCTTTTCATTTGTGCTTTGGAAATAATGGGACCATAACACAATCCCTTTCCTGTCCATGTAAATGGATCGGCCACAGATACTTTTCCTGTTCGTTTGACAAATTCTTCGACAAATTCATCAAAAATGCTATGCTCAATCAACATACGACCGGAAGAAACACACCTCTGACCAGATAGTTTGAATGCACTTGCAAGTGAAACATCAAGGGCCAAATCCATGTCGCCGTCTTCGAAAGTAATTACGGCAGATTTTGAACCCATTTCACAAGCACAGGTTTTGTGCCACGTATCTGCACAATGACGACGAATTTCTTGTCCTACTTCTGCACTACCTGTAAATAAAATGGTTTCCACATTGGCACGCACAAGAGCTTTTCCAGCCACTTCGTCACCGTGGACTAAGTTATAGACGCCAGCGGGAAATCCCGCCTCCATATAAAGCTCCGCTGCCATTTGGGCCACCATTGGTGTCAATTCGGATGGCTTATGAACAACCGTATTTCCCTCTACTAAAGCAGGCCCCGCACACCAAAACGAACCGATAGCTAAAGGGAAATTCCACGGGCTTATGATTCCTATAACACCTTTCGGTTTTCGAAAAACCCGAGCGTCCTTCGTCGGTAATTCTGAGCCAAAAATGCTACCGTAGGCATTTCTACCCATTGCGGCGGTAACTTGGCACATATGTAAAGATTCAATCACTTCTGCATGGGATTCATTAAGACTTTTGCCGGTTTCAAGAGAAATGGCTTCAACTAGTTTTTGATGATCGCGTTTAAGTAATTGTGACAAATTATCAAAAAGGTCGGCTCTTTTGATACGGCTTGTGTCTCTCCATTGAGGAAAAATGTCTTTTGCCGTATTTACCGCAATATCGATATCTCCAGCTTTACCAAAAGGAAAATTGCCGATTTCTTCTTCGGTGGATGGATTTATTGACGAAAACCGAACGTCTATTGACGGAGAGCCAGCCAAATCAATTGCCCATTGACCAGCTACAAAATGCTTTCCATTAAACACTTTAACCTCCTTCTTGATAAATATGGCCCTTTTGCCGCTTTGCGGCAAAAGGGCCTCACTCAAGCGGACAAACCCTACTGCCTATTTGTCTTTCACCTTCTGCATGAACTGCGGATCAAAATTCAATTGGGTGGTTTGATCTGCAAATCCAACAGTAGGCTTATCGTCCACAATGGCATGGCCCACACAGAAATCGATAACCTTGGGTATCGTGGTTCCTTGGAACTGCTGACTGGTAAACAGAGCGATGCCTTCGTCGGCAGTCTTATAGAATCGTGTCGCTCGAACAACCTGGGCCATATCTTCCGCTGGCAAGTTGGAGAACTTGGCCCCAAGAGCGACAAGCGTTTTCTTTTGGTCGTCGGTCAATTTGGCGACAACCTCTTGGGCTTGTGTCTCGGTAAGCGGATCGTTGCCCAAAGCATTCCCCAGGAGAGCGTTCGTTTGATAGAACGTGTCGATGACACAACAAGCAAATGCTTCTCCTCCTGGCTTCTCCAGGGAATCCTTCCCAATGACCACCATATCGATGATCTCTTCGGGGATCAGCGAGCTATCGAACAGAACCTTGGCTCCCTCTCGCGTTCTCTGAGTTTGCAGAACGAAAGGATTCCAGACTTGGATCGATTCGATATTCTCCTGGCCGGTTTGCATCGCCTGGGCGGCGGCTCCTGGGTCCATGTTTTTGAACGGGAAGTCGGCGGGATTTTGCCCCTTCTCTTCCAGCCCTCGTTCAAAGGCATACTGTGCCACGCTCTTTTCCAGGCCATAGGTCGTCTTGCCCTTCAAATCTTCGAGAGAATCGATGCCAACAACGATACAGGCATCGGCTCCAACAGATGTAGACGTAGGCAGGACAGCCACGGAGGTTCGTCCTAGAGCAGGAGCGAGGGAATCCATATTCGTCTGACAAGATGCGTCCACCGTACCTGAGCCGAATAGCGTCAGGCAGGTATCGTAGTCACATTCTTTGAGGACGATATCGACTCCCCACTTCTTTTCGACAGAACCTTGGGCTCCCTTCTTCCCATCGATCAATCCTTCCATGTCAGCGACCAGGAAGACTGACCACGAAGGATATTCGCTCACCGCGAGCGAAAAGCTAGGTGTAGAGCCACTTGTTGCACTGCCTGTTGCCGGGTCTTCGATGGGGCTCTTGCACCTACACCCAAAAGCGAACAAACACACGAACGCTACGATGAACCATTTCTTCATTTTCAACTCCTTGTGTTAGGAAAATGGTTACTTTCTAATCCCTAGTAGACAAACACTTACGACAATCATCGCTGCCCACACACCGAATGTTATCGCTATCGTGTACCCGCCGTAGGGCTCGTACAGGGCAGAATAAACTGCCAATAAGAGCAGACCGACTATGACAGGTCCGATAAACAGTGCGGATAAAACCCATCCGATGATTTTGGTTTTCATTTATTCCTCGGGAATCTTTGTTTTCTCCGTCGTTTCCGATTGAGTTTCTTCTGTGTCGCTAATACCGATGCTGTCAAAGAAATCGCTCTGGGCTTCGCTCTTGGTGGCGAAGTCCAGAAATTCTTGTTCGGCATCTTCGTTGGCGATACCGGCCATTTCGGCATTGATGTCAGCCTTAGCACGTCGTTTCCGGCGAAGTTCTTGAATGCGGTTTCTTCGCTCTTCGGTTTTGGAATCGCTGATGCCCAAGATCGCCGCATTGACCTTTTCTTCCTGTTTGGCGATTTCCAGATCGGCAATTGTTTCGTGCTTCTCGGCCTTGATTTTCTTCAACTCGGCGTGCATTCTTGAGAGTTGATTCTTGTATCGGGCGAGATCGTTGTTGTGCTTCTCAATTTCTTGCTCAAGGTTAGCTGCTTCTTCCTCTTTGTCTTTGACGCTACTACTAAAATCTTCAAAAAAGCCAGAGCATTTCAAAACAGTGGGATCGTTCTGGATTTCCTCCATTGACTTCCCAGATTTTTGAAGTGCAGCTACGGTCTTCTTTGCCTTGGCTTGGGCTCCGACCTGTTTCTTTCTGAGGTCTTCGATCTGTTGGGTCAGAGTTTTTAGTCGGTGTTCTTTCTGACCAACGATATCCATCAAACCGGCAACCGCGTCCGTGGTATCCTTGATTGAGCGTACTTGGTCGCTTTGGATATCCTCATACTCGGCGGTGACATAGCCGGTATTGGTTTCCATGTTCTCCGACCATTTGCTGAAATCACCAGCACAACTGTAAAGAAAGGCTCGGAAGAACCTTCCGATTGCTTTGAATAACTTAAACATTTGTTTCTCCTATGTGAGCTTTGTTGCTGTCATGAAAATATGTTGAGGACGATAGTCTTGACAGTTCCCAGGTTTCTCTTTACGCATTTTCTTGGCACACTTTAGAGCGGCTTCTCGGGAACGATGTTTGTGACCACAACTCACGGTTTTGCCGTTACGTTTCGTAGTTCGGCCTTTCCAAGAACATCCTTGGGCAACCCAGAAGTCGCGAACGAACACTTCTCCGGGTTTCATCAGCTTCTTGAGCGACTCGGGCGGCTCTTTCATGGCTTCTTCCCCCAAGTTTCCGTGTTTTCTCCGTCACAGAGCTTCTTATATCCCGCCGCTTTGAGCAGAACACTGAAATCGCCGGTTTCAACGACTTCTTCGAAGTCTACGTCGGTTACTATAAACCACTCGGCCCCACAATGAGTGTCCATTACACTCGTCACGGGCGATCTGTCTTTACCCTCGCCAGGAACATCGATTTCGTTATATCCTTGCTCCAGATCTTTTAAGCATCCTTCACAAAGGAATCCCTTGATATACTCACGGGCCGCTTCTGGCGATTCAAAGCCAGATTTCGATCTCTCTCCCTCTACTTCCGGTCCATATACTGCTGTAATCATTCGTAACCACCCCATCGTCCGTCTTTGAACCACAACCTACCTTTGAGTGGCTCCCCGTCATCATCATACCCATTGTATGATACTACGATCTCCTGCCCTTTGGCTATGTCTTTGTAGGCGTAGAAATCAACGGTTTTTTTCTTAAAGTTTTGATCGTATCGGGCATTTGGCCTGTACGAATGGTTGTAGATTGATCCGTAACCCAAAAGCAAGGCGTCCTTTCCATTGCACCAGCCGTAAACGTATGTCTCCAACTCGTCCGATTCCCAGGCCAATTCGGTTGGAAATAGGATTATAGGACAGCTTTCAATTAGTTCTCCCTTCTTAAATACCCGAAGAGCAAAGACGCCTCTTCCTTTTCTTCTCGTTTTCCTTATTTGAAGATTATTCATCGTCGGACTTTAAGGATCTCGCGATGGAATCAACGTGAATAACCTCACCGCGAAGCAAACGATCCAGGTATAGAGGACCAAATAGCTGCCTGCGATATAGCATACATAACAAATAAGCCCAAAGATTGCGTATAGAAAAACGACACCGAACCAATGCCCTACATTCATGTCATCGGGCATATCCCAATATGCAATCATCACCACGATCACCTCGGTCATCATATATGCCATCGCAGAAAATGCGATTGCAAAACCACATATAATGTAGAACAAGCACGGGTCTTCTTCTGCACACATGTTGTCTTGGAACACTTCTTCGCAAACCACCTGTATGAAGGCGAACATTGCACTACCTCTTAATTTTGGTCGCTTTCGTCCCTTTTATTTTTCGAATAATTGTTATTGTATTGTCTTGTCTTCCTGTAACGTGAATATCTCCTGCCGCATTGATCGCTTGTGCTACCTCCAGGATTTTCGCTGCTAAATCAACTGCCTCATCGCGAGTAAGAACGAAGCCTACTGTGGGCACGTCTTCTCGTTTGGGAGAAATTGCTTTACACCTAACAATTGACAATAGTTTGGCGGAAGCGGGCGATATGGCAGTTTTCATTCTTTATCTCTTTGTTTCGGAGAATCTTCCTGCATGAATTCTTCGTATTCTTGATCGAGTATGTCGTAATCACTTATTTCGGCATTGACTTTCTTGGCAACATCGAGGTGCGTATCTAATTGCTTTCTTAGGCTGCTTAGGTCTTTCTTGTTCCGCTTGCTTTTGAGCATTCTGAACTGCTGAACGAATCGCCCCAGATGGGCGGTTGCTTCAACAACTTCTTCTACAATCTGTTCTCGCTCCTGCTTTATGCGTTTTTTGTTTTTGCCCGAAAGTTCTTTCGCTGTTTCGTGTAGATCGTAGCTGTGAGCCAACTGATCTACGCAGGCTTCAAATAACTCTTCGATTGTCTCCAGAATTTGATAACCCGATTTGGATACGTCGCCTTGGATATCTTCCTCTAAGCTTTGGTAAAGGTGTCGGATTTGTCGGAGACAATTCTGCGTCCTGGGGTCCATATCCCTTGTCAGTTTTGCGTCGAGTCGATCAAGCTCATCTTTACGTTGCTTTAGCTTCTCTTCGTGTTCGTACTTTCGTTGCTTAGATAGTAACGATTTGTAGCCTGTCAGCCTAGTCGCGAATGCCCCTAATCCGATCAATCCACCAAGGCCACCTATGAAATTCAGGATAGGTATGCCTCCAAAAGCCCAGGAGATTATCAATGAGGCGGCTCCTGCGGCCCAAGGGAATAGCGTAAGCGGCGACCCGAACAGGTCGAGCAGCATCTTTTTTCTCGCTTCGGCAATCATGATTCGAATACATTAGTTTTTTCTTGTTTCTCTTGGGATTTTAGTCTTTTTTTGGCCGCTTGTAAAGCAAGCTTCTTGGCCGCTGCATGAACGCGGGTCAAACGGCTTACTGAAAAACCCAATAATCGGCTGATCTCCTCTTCTGCCGAACTGTGATCGCATACGCAGCCGTCAGCACATTCGCCATGTCGCATATTCCAGCAAGGGAAAAAATCTCCCAATTTGCTGTATTTCGTAATTATGGCACCGCGAATTTTGGGATTCCCGTAAATTTCGGAAACTGCTTCCAAAACTCGCACTACTTGTGATTTAAGCATGAAAATCTCCACCTGGGCTCGTCGTCGGGGAAAGGAGCAAGGAAAATCTTCATCAAAACATTTTCACCCCACATTTCTATCCTATCTCCTTCACGATCATCTCCAGGAGCATAAACAAAAGATTCTCCCTCTCCATCTTCCATTTCGAAATCAAACATCTTACTCAACTCCCCGAGACGGATACGAGGGCTACTAGATATCGTTTTCCCATTTCCCATCGTCTTTGCCACCATAAATTTCCCCAACGGATGGTGCCATTTCAACGACCATAAATCCTTCTGCAATACTCTCATCTTCGTAAATACACATCGAGAGAAGGTCGTCGGGAGGCGAACACATAGAGCATTCGATGCAGTCGATGACATCTCCAATCAAATCATAAAGCCATTGAGGCAATTCGTCGGAATTGAATGTATGTTTCAATATGGTGTCTCCCCAAGAACGAAAGTAACCGAAGTCGAACCCGTAGGCTCTCCTGCGATGCATTTCATCCTTTGACTTGAAACTCCTGCGGATAGTAAGTAATCCTCTGCTGCTTTGGCCCGAGACATAGCCAGGGCCTTATTTGCTTCCAAGTCGCCCTTTGTGGACGCGTTCCCGCAAATCAACAGGTAGTATGTCGGGAACGTCTTTAACGTCTCATTCAAGACATTCAAATGTTGTTTACTAGATTCATTGAGCCGTGCGGTTCCTCGGGCAAATACCAACGTAGGAACCTCCAGCGTTCCAACGGAAACCAGTCTTTCCCATTCAGCATCAGTCAAGGCGGGCAGTTGATCTCGCTCGCTCCTGATGTTTTCCGGCATTACTCCAGGATGGAAATTGGCATTTGCCAATTCCTCCAGAATCTTCGTGTAATAGAGTTGTTCGGGATGCCCTCCTGTGGGATCACTGGAGATCGTATTGGTTTTCTGCAACACTTTGGTGAGGTTTAGGATCATATCTTCGATATGCTGCAATGTTCTTCCTTTGACTCCAAAGTGCGAGTAGTTCTCCTGTGTGTTCTTGAACCAGATGCCACCCACAAGCTCTTCCGCCTGCTTTTTGGACAACGGTTGCCCAGCCTTTCGAGCATCATCCATAACCAACTCGGTCATTTTTTCCTTGTGCTGGAACATCGCTGAGAAGTAGCATTGAACAACGTTTTTGACCACCTCGTTATTCTTGTAGAGGAAGTCGCGATTAACAACGATTACATCAACAATGTATCCCCGAAACCTGCTGCTGTCGATGATAACGTGGGTATTCGGGTTATCGAGAATCTTAGTCCCAAATGGTTGCCAAACCACATAGACATAAGGATCTTCTTCCCTGCTACCTCGGTACTTCTTAAAGACCTCTTCGGCCCCATTGACCGTAACAAAGGCATCGTCCGAGATTTGGTCAAGGTTAAAGCTCGCCATCATCACCTTGACGAGAGTTTCGGAGGGAGAATTGGGAGTGAGGACAAACTTCGTCTTGGGTGAGTTAAGGGCATCCAGGTTGGGGAATGTCTTCTTGTACCCAACCATCGCGTCGGCTCCGCGTGTTTCATCTGTCATAGCCACAATAACGGCTGGAATCGATCCCAATTCATCAGAGGCCACAATCAGAGCATCAATCGTAAACACGGCCATTTGTATGTCGCCGGATGCCAACGACTTCAAGCGGCCTACATAGTCAGCCCCATCATCCACGAATTCGACTTTAATTCTAGCACGGCGAAGATGATTTTGAAACTCTTGGGATCGAAGAACGGCATAGCCCGAGAAAGAATCAATCCCGAAGTTGATATGGTGCTTGTATTGCGACGAAGACGAAGTGGCGGCAAACTTCTGTTTCTCTTCCTCTTTGGCTGCGATTTCTTGCTTCTTTTCTTGACGCGGCACCCAATACATTCGGTAAAACATCGCTCCCGCAACGAGAATGATGATCGACCAAACGCAAACTGCCACCATCCTGCCTTTATAGCTACCCGCCATCTTTCTCTCCTTTCTCGAACATCGCGTAAATTCCCAGATCCTTGTAGACAAACCTCTGTCCGCAAAGGATGCAGTTGTCAGTTTTCAACATTTCCAATGTTTCGTTGTCCCGTCTCCCCAGCAAAACTCCGTCTTCACAAATGGGGCAGATCCGTCGTGAAATGAAGCAGTCCAACACAATCGGTTCTTTGTCGATGTTTAATGGATCAGGGGCAGATTTCGGTCGTTTGGTTTCTGGTTCCTCGAAGACAACAGGCTCTTTCAGATCAATCGGGTAACTGACACCTCTGATGTTGGCATAGTATCTTCCTGGGAGAAGTCTGGTACGGACCCCTCCTAAGCCCTCTTGAACAAAGTGTCCTTGTTCATCAAGGATATGAACCTCTTGGTAAGGTTCTTGAACGTGAACTATCAGCGAAACATGTTCAGACATTATCCCGATAAATCCCCAAATCCTTCGTCGCAGTATTTCTGAAACTCGTCCCTAGCACACCCAACCCCTTTGATGAGTGCCTCGCAAAAGAAAAGCCGCTCATAATTGGTCATGGGCCTAGTGACCTCTTTGAGATGGTCATGAGCTTCCAGGACCATATCAATTATTTCGTCGCGTCGTTGTCCGTGAGGTTCCGGTTTGATTTCTTCTAGTGCCTCTTTCAGCCTGTCGGCATCGATTATTTCGTCGCGTCGTTGTCCGTGAGGTTCCGGCAATGGCTCTTGGTCTTCCCAAGCCTCTTTAATTTCTTCTAGTGTCTCTTTCAGCCTGTCGGCAACGGTCTTATCCCTATCGTATTCGTTCGCGATGAACAAACGCAAGAAAGGATATAGTTCCCCTCCGTCCCTTCCTGTTTCATCCAGGAAATCGAAAATGAGTTTTGAAGTTGGGTGTATCATATCAGTATCGTGAATTAGCACCTATGAAAACAAAAATTGCAATGACTGCAACAACTACAACCAAGATGATAATCAAAGCCCCTGCAAATGAACCGCCTTCCGATTTTGCTGCTGGTTGCGTAGTAACTGTGCCGTCTTCGTGGACGATTGTCTTTGGCGTCTCTCCAATCGGATGGTTCCCCGAATCGGTCAAAGACGAAATGACCTCCATAGCCATATCTTCGGGGAATGCCGCTGCCAATTCGAAATCTTCCTCAGAAGTATCACTATCCCCCGAGGATTCAGCGAATACTTGCTTGACCGCCGTTTCTAACGACTTAGGATCATCGGCACGGCGATAAGTGTGGACTTGAGTCGCCAAACTATGATCGCCTCTCATATCGACACCAATTACATCAACCGTAATCCCTCTGGCGAGAATGTCTGGTAAATACCTATTTACCAGTCGCCCATCCCCGGCCTCCCCATCAGTTACGATCAACACTTTGTAGGAACCGTAGTGTTCCTTCTCTCGTTTCAGAAGCAGGGCATCAGCACCTTGCTTCATCGACCTCCCCAAAGGTGTCCCGCCACCCGCACTGGTATTTTGAATCGAGTTGATGACTTGAGCCTTATCGACGGGACCAAGCTTTACGAGCCATCCATCATTCAACATGAAAATTCCAATGTGGGCATTCGCTGGAAGTTGCTCGACCACTGTAACAAGAGCATTCTTCGCGGCGTCCATTTTCGTTGTGCTGCGATCATTTCTCATTCGCTCATTCATGGAACCACTGTCGTCCAAAACAACAACGACGTTATCCACAATCTCTTGCGAAACGGCAAAAGAGGCGACAAGCCCCAAAATCAAAACGGCAAGTAGAAAACGCATGTCTTTTCTCCTTTAAGAGTTAATTCCTAAAAATCTACAAGCTCTTTCTGGAAACGCACTTGATTTTGCAGACGTTTTAAACAAACATCACAGGTACGACCTCCAAATGTGACTCTATTATTGGGTGATCCACATAAATGACATGTCTTCTTTGGGAAATATGGCCCTCCCCATTCCATGACGCGATGACCAATACCCCACCCATCAGGACGAAAGTTTTCTAGGCTCGCATCTTCTGCATACCGCATCGGCCCACAATGTTCCAGCAGTTTTATCAATCTCGAAATCGGTGCTGCGGGTCTTGCTCTACGGGACATCTTGCTCTATTCTTCGATCCTCACTTTTTCTTTCGCTTTTTTCTGGCATTTGCTTTCTCTAGTTTTTCCCTGATATTCTCAAACTGCTCCTCGGCATAATAGTCGCGGGTACAGCACCGACTGATGTCGGCACGTTCCGCCTTTATCATACAGCGAAGCAAAAAGTCTATCTCCGTGTGTTTAAGATCCACTCGGGGCATTACCAACACCTGCCATTGTAGTCAGCGAGCAATTCATCCCAGCATTTATCGCAATGAGTTCCGCAGGGCAAAGTGTTGTGAATGCGAGGCATCCCCAGTTCGCCACAACCGCAACGAGGATGCTCGGCAATCAACTTATCGGCTCTCATCTTCGCCAAACTATTTCCTTCTGCGTCGTATCCTTCGGATAATACTTGGATCGCCAATTTACGGTGTTCGTTCGGCAATTTGTCTATAATCTCCGCACAGCCCATAACCACGCCGAGAAGAGTTGCATTTTCAGGCATTTATTCGTTCCATAATCTTGTAATAGCAGCACCACCACTAGCCGATCCATCCCAAATGTAGAGATATTTGACTCCCGTTTGTGTGTCCTCGAATACAAACCCCTTTATTGGCTTTATTTGAGGACGCTGCCGAGCCTAAATCGAGTTCTAATTTGTTGTCTTGAATGAACTTATCGACTTTTTCTTCTGTGGGCTCTCCAAACTCTTCATACCACTTACAGTAATCATCCCAAAGTTCTTTTTCGGTTGCTTTACCGCCCCGCATAACAACAAACATTAGGGCCAGTTTTGAGGAAATAGGAAGATCATCAGTCATTTTAATTATCCACACGAAGAATGATACAATTTCTTTCGTCAGTTTTGTCTGTGTTTTTCCATTCAAATTTTTTAAGATCAACAAGGTCTTTTTGAACTTGAATACACATTGGATAGCTTGAACACGAATGCCCACAATCACCAAAAATTGGCATATCGTCAGGATATTCTTGAAGTTGTTTGATTAAATCGCCAACTGTTTTAATCATTTTTTTTCTCACAAACTTTACGATAGTGGGCTTCTAATTCTTCCAAGTATTTTTCTGATTCTGTCGTATCAATGCCTAACTCGTTCATAAAATCCCAGGCAGCTTGGATTGAGATATGCCCATACAACGGCATACTATTCTTCGTCCAGGCCGAAAACATACATTCTAGGATTTCTTTTTGTTTTTCATTTATTTCCATCTTTATGCTCATCAGGGGTTGGAACGCTGAACATAGACGACTCCATCATCAATCTCATGAAATCGGCAAGGCTGCGGGGGATGTTCCGGGGAACATCCTAAACACAAGGCCACAAAAACGAGCAGTAGATATTTCATACCAAAAGCACCACTCTCGCCAACGGCGAGAGTGGTGCCCCTTAGCAGGATTGTTAGAAATCGAAGTCTTCTGCGTTGATAGACTCCGCTGGAACCTTGACGATACGAAATTCAACACGCATATTCTGCAATGCGTCGGCTGCATTTCTCGGACGGGCGATCAACGGCTCGGCAATACCGACACCAACAGGCTGGATTTGGCTATCGTCCAAGTTCACGCTCTTCGCCGTAGCGAAATCGACCACAGCCTTCTTTACCGCAGCGGCCCGTGCTTGCGACAAATTGAGAGCCGCCTGCATGGTTTCTCGCGGATTGGGGCTGCTGCCGTCAAAAGATCCAGACTTAACCAATTCGATGATGGTCTGGGTTTGGGAGAGATCGAGCGGCTTGTTGTTGAGGAAATACTTATAGCTTCCCTTTGAGCCGCTGCGTTTGATAATCCCTTTCGCCATTCCCGCACGAACCAGATCGGCCAATACCTTGTTGGGATCAGCATGACCGCGAACAGCGACTACGGCATTACCGAATGTTGATGCCGACTTGATGGCACGTTCAAATTCGGCCCCGTAGGTATCTGCCGAGAATGCGGTCTGGTTTGGCTGGAAGTTGATGGTGAATGAAACAATAGTATTCTCGTCCAATGTCTCGCTACCAGGGAACATGTCGATAGATTCGGCATTGATTCGACCACTCTGCTTTTTGGGCTCGACATAGGCAACTCCCGTAAGGGCGGCAAGTGCTTTGTAGTCAAATCCTGGGACGGAGAAGCCTCGTCGTTCCTTCGCATAGCCACGGCCCACAGCCAAATCCAAAGCTGACTTTTGTTTCGCCTCAAAACCATTGAGGTTTCCGGCATCTGTGAAAAAGCTGATGTTGCCTGGAAGCCCGACAAAGGACGCATCGAGCAAGAGGCCGTGTCCATCTTCCTCAAGAGTCGGGATCACTTCTTCCCCGAATGTCTTTTGGGCGAACAACAACAGCTTCTTGTAGGTGGGACCACTGCCTTGAGTAAATGAACTGGACGTATTGTATTCATCCCGCATCTTTACTAACGCTTCGGTTCCCTTGAGATAGCCTGACACGAATTTTTCAACGTCTGCTTTGTTGGACTTGAAGTAATCGGCCCTAACCGCCCAAACGTCCGCAATAGATCGGCTCATCGTGCTGGTGCTATTGATAACGTGGGCACCTTTGATTGTACCTTCCGCACCGGAGCCTTTTTGATCTAGTCCAGAACAGAGTCCGATCATATCAGGCGTGATTACACATGCAACGTCGATGCTCTTATCTTTTCGCATCATTTCGGCGGGACCGTTCGGACCTGACAAGTCTTTTGCCCAAACGACTGTGATATCATCCCAACTTAGATTCGCTGCATCGAGTGTATCTTGCAACAGACCGACGTGTGGACCGCCTTGCTGCAAACAAATCTTCTTTCCTTTAAGATCGTTTAGCGTTCGAATTGTTTCTCTTGCAACAAGGTGGTCACCAAGGGACCAAGTGAGTTGAAGAACCACCACGGGTTTCGTCCGAGGATCACTTCCTAGAACTTCGGATGCCTGACCCAACATACGGAATGTTCCGCGAATGTAAGGGGTCTTGCCGGTCATGTAGGACTTGGTTTGTTGAATGAAATCGTCACCATTGACGAATTTCAAATTGAGCCCTAGCTTTCCGTAGATCGAAGTGGGAGTAGTGGTGAGGGACGTACCGTTCGCGTAGAAAGCTGCTACATCACCACCCCAGGTAATGTAAGGCACGACGGTGGGCTTCGTAGTCGAGACATCTTGAACCGTCACTGGCCCGACCAATGACGAAAACGACTGCTCGGCCCCGAGGGCGGTCCCAGCAAACAACATCAGAAAGACCGCAAGCCATTTCCAAGACTTCATGGTTTTCTCCTTTCTCTTGAGCTATCCAGTACAGTCTGTTACAAAGCCTATTATAGTCCGCTATCCTGGTTTGTAAAGGTAGACTTTTGCAAATCTCGATAAGATGGGAGGTTTATGTAAGTTGAACGAATCCGGCATATAACGTGTAGAGTTCGTCGTTAAACTCTACGAAAAACCTATTATCCTCCATAGTTACGCACGGAAGCTCGCTTCCCTTTGCTACGCAAGCTACTTGCGTCATTTTTTCCTTGGGGATATCGTAGATCGAATACGCAGCCAATTTACCTGATTTTGATCTTAGAATTGCCAGATCGGATCGGGCTACAAGTCGTTCCCCATTGGCTTTGGGGTCTTGTTTATTGGGATGAATTAGTTTCTTTCGTTCCTCGTTGATTAGGGCATTTACCTTCTTGCGGGTCATTTTGCCCTTGTTAATATTGTAGAGATGCCTTAGCTTTCGTATCGATTCCAGAGTTAGATTATGCGATCCTTTGAGGTTGTTGCATATGCAACACATGGTTTGAAAGTTCGATGCTATGTCTTCACCGCCCGCACATTTGGCTCGAATATGATCCTTCGTCATCAGGATCAATTTCTCATTCTCCACTGCGTAAAAATTAAAGTGTGGAGATTTGTCTAGCGGATGTTGCTCCAGCAACATCCTTGTTCCCTTGAGTCCGCAAGCCACGCATTTATTGCTGGCTCTAAATGCGTAGTAGCGTTGTGAATTCATCCGCACGTAATATTCGATACCATCGACAACGTACTTCCTTCGTTCCTCGGAATTCGTAACGAAGGGTAGTACATCGCTTGGTTTGAATTCGCCCAAAACTCGGCGGCTGTTATCCTTGACCTTGCGGATCTTGAGATGGAATGTATCGGGCGATTCCGTTTCTAGAATTTCAATAAGCCGCCGCTGGGCGACCTCCGTTGCCTTCTTAGGATCAGCATGGAAACTGAAATTTATTCGTGCTGTTGCCCGATATTCTTGAGGGCGATCCATTCGATAGTTTTTACTCCTTTATGCCTCCTTTGTATTTAGCCTACTTTTTTGAATTGACGGAAAAGTTCCGGCAAACTTACAGAGTTGTAGTTTGCAGGACTAGGCTCACGGTTGATGCTTCTTCCCTGTTTATTCGCAGTCTTCCAAATGTCTTTGTCGTTATTAAGAGCCATTAAATACATAGTTATTACGAAATCGGTCGGCGTAAAACCATGTTGCAAATGAATACAGAGTCTTTCGACACACTTGCCGTCTTTGAAAACCCTGACAAATCTGTTCCGTTCGTGGAAGATTTGATAAACGTAACCCGAACGAGGATTGCGAGCCGTAACAAAACCGTTCTTCAAAAAGTTGCGGTATTTTTCCTCGCCCAAAATTCTTCGCAAAGCATCTCTTGCCCTCGTTTCACGAATATCGTCGGGAGTCCTGATGAATTTCCTCGTAATGATCGCAGGACCGGCCAATCGCGACCGGAGAGCCTCTCGCATTCGCTCCTTGGCCGACTTGACGGGATAAACATCGGACCAGGAATTGCTCGACGTATTGTAAATGAATGAGTTAGACACAGTATAACCGGCAGGAGCGTACCACGCGGGGCACGTTATATCGCCCCTCAGATTGTTTGTCTGCCACTCTATATCAATCGTTCTTTCATAAGCACTACCCGTAGAGCTAAGGTAGTACGGAGTGAAAGTCTGTGGATTCAGATATACTTGTGCATCACTAGAGGTATACGTACCGTTATCATACGTAACCAACTTAAGCACAGTATCGGAAGCATTGGAATTCCAAGTCCCTGGATTCCAAGTCCCTGGATAAGTGCAGGTTCCCGATGATGAATCGCCCATAAAAGCGGCCATGCTAACCTCCTACAAGAGCTTTCTGCGGAGTGAAAACGATTTCAGATTCAGGGGCATCGCCCATGAGGACCTCTTCCGCCACCGGGTCAAAAATCGTCATAATCTCCTTTGTCTTTTGACCATCAGAGCCAACCACATATGGCCTCATGCCTTCCGCAATCAGTTGGTCGAATAGATCTTTCGCATCCCTAATCTCAGCAAGATTCCTGCTGTCCCAAACGATTCTTTTATCACCATCCTCTTGATTGAGAATGGAGAAAATCGAACAACCGGCAGGAACCTTCTCGGAATCCCCAAGCACTCTTAAACTGGTCGGTATTTTGACTTCCTTTTTAACCGACTTTTCAAACACTGTCACTTTCATTTTTCTTCTCCTTTTTCTTGCCCCAATGGAGCCTTCTAATAAACACACTCCAAAAACTTGGCTTCTCTTCTTTCTGGGTTCCCTGGGGCTCTTGAGGATCGAGCCAGAGAATTGTTACACGACCTCCAGCCGACGAACCTGCTCCAGAACAGTCGAAATAACGGTAGCCACACAATGTTTTCAATTGAAAATAAATGGGCTCATCATCTTCGCTATAACGAAGCAACTCTCTTAATTCGCCAACTGTTTTGATTTTCATGGCGTAGGGGGACCCTACCGATGGCGAGTCAGTGGGAATGGTTTGCTAGGTTTGTCTTGGCCTTCTTTTAGAACAAGGGCTTGGCTCCAATGATAGTCGCGACCTTCGATACAACACAAAGATCCATGAAGCTCCCATCCTTCCTGCAAAAGACGATTGACTTCGCCCTCCACTTGTTGCGGCCTATCGGAATGAACGATTTTATATTTAACGGCCTTTCTCATCACGCCTCCTTTACAAATATCCTTATATGGGGCATGACTCCGCTGGGATTTTCTTCTTCGCGATAACCCTCTCCTAGTATGCCACTGCAAATGAAATCAGCTACATCATCGATGACTTTAATCGAATAAAGACCATCTTTGTTGTGTTTTCGAACAAGTTCCCCCATTGAAAGCCGCCATTGACCACTTTCTTCATCGAATTTATCGAAACTGCAAGCAAGAGTTATGAAATGGCGTTCAAACAAAAAGGCATGTCTAGTAAATCGGAAAGGATCAACCGTTCCTTTTGGATGTTTGAGCTTTTCTTTAAGCTCATCCTCGTTCTTACTATATTGATGGGGCTCCATACAAGGATCTTCCAAAGCGGCCCTT
>Ga0180433_10005804_pt1 | contig 16499 bp, 15 predicted proteins | sample SS_ome_8_FD_132980 | JGI IMG/M metagenome (GOLD analysis project Ga0180433, IMG submission 132980) | Hypersaline lake sediment archaeal communities from the Salton Sea, California, USA - SS_1_D_1 metaG | ecosystem: Environmental > Aquatic > Non-marine Saline and Alkaline > Hypersaline >... | reverse complement strand
TGAAATCCGCATGAGCTTCAGGAAGATAATAATATTTCTGCATGCTGTTACCCAGCCCAACTCCCGTTAGTTTACCGGAACCAAGAGCTACAAGAGACTGGTATGATTGGAAGCCCGCAGCTTCGTCAACACCTGTATTATTAATAAAGGCAAAAAGTCTCTGTCTTCTATATTCTTCAAGGAATAAATAGCTTACAGTTATTATTAGTCCCATAAAACCAAGCCCGAATAAATGCTTGAATTTTACTTCACCAATAAAAAGTACCGTGAATACAATCAGCCATATAATAACTACAGCACCCAGGTCCGGTTCAAGAAATATCAGTATAGTTATAACAATTAGCACCATGAAAGAAGGAAAAACTAAATCTTTGAGTTGTTTCTTATATCTATACTTGCGTTCAAGATTATCACAGAAAAATATAACAATAGCCAGCTTTACAAATTCCGATGGTTGTACGTTAAAAAACCAGAGGTCCAGCCATCGCCTGGATCCGCCTGCCTCCACACCAAAACCGGGTATAAAAACCATGGCAAGCATCCCGATCAATATAAGTATTAGAAAATTTGAAAACCTTCTGTAAACATTATAATTTATCTTTGAAGCCAGGATAAAAAAAGTAAATGATATCACCCACCATATTATCTGCCTTCTCATAAACCAGTAGGGGTCGCTAAAATACCTTTCCCCGAAAGACATCGAGGAACTCGATACCATAACCAGCCCGATTATTGATAATATAAGAGTAAGGATAAACAAGAAATAATACTCTACCTCAACTTTTAAGAAACTGAATCTTTTTGCGCTGGTTTCTCTTTCCATCTATTTTCCTATCCTGTTTGTTATTTTTTTCATTGCTCTGCTATTTCATTTTCCTTATTTTTACCGGGACTTCTTTTCTTGTAACCTTATTCGTAACCTAAAATTATTATCCGATCTTTCTTTCCAAAACCAGCTTTTTAAACTTATCTCCCCTATCCCTGTAATCTCTAAACATATCCATACTCGCACAGCCAGGGGAAAGCAATAATACTTCATCCTGTTTAGCCGCTTTAAATCCCGCGTTTACTGCTTCTTCCAGAGTCCCGCACTTGAATATACCGTAATCATAAGTATTTTTCCTTACCTGTTTATAAATTCTTTCAGTAGATTCACCAATCAAAATAAGATTCTTAATTCTCTTATTTAAAATACCGATTAATTCGGAAAAGTCCATATCCTTATCCCTGCCACCCAGAATCAATGTAACCTCCTTCCCGAAGCTGCTGAGAGCTGCTGCTGTAGCATCGGGGTTTGTAGATTTTGAGTCGTTAAAACACCTGATCCCGTTTACATAACCCAGGTACTCAAGTCTATGTCCCAGAGGCCTGAACCCTGATACAGCTTTCTCGATTTCCCTTCTTTTTATCCCTGCAAGCAGGGCAGCGGCAGAAGAGGCCATTATATTCGATATGTTATGATTTCCTTTGAGAAAAACATCTCTTATGTTTATCTTTCCCTCTTTTTTGCCAATCTTGTATAAAATACAATTATCGTCGTAAAATATATTCCTATTGTTTTTTGGTTCCATGCCATACCTTATAAATACAGGAATCTGCTTCTTCCCGCCCGGGATGAGCTTCGTCTTTTTACTCAAATACCTGTCATCCATATTAACAACAGCGCTGTCTTTTTTGTCCTGGTTCTTAAGCAGCTTCAGTTTCAGACTGCCATAATTTTCGAAAGTCCCGTGCCTGTCAAGATGGTCACTGGTTATATTCAGTATTATGCTTATATGGGGCTTGAATTCATATGTTCTTTCAAGCTGAAAACTGCTTACCTCTATTACCCTGGTTAAATCTTTGTCTATGAGTACGCCAGGCAGCATATTACCTGAATCAGTTATATTTATCGTATCGATTAAAGGAAGCCCAACATTTCCACAGACGATGCATTTTCTTCCAGAATCCGTAAAAATTTTACCTATTAAATTAACCACAGTCGTCTTACCATTCGTTCCTGTTACTGCAATGGTCTTTTTACGTTCACCGGAATCCAGTAATCTCCATGCAAGTTCGATTTCACTTAAAACAGGGATACCGTTTTCATCAGCAATCTTTATCAAAGGCATATCCCCCGGAACGCCGGGGCTTGCTACCACAAGGTCTATTTTTCCTGCTATTTCACCCTTATCTAACTTCAATACATCCTTACCGGTTACCACTTTAAGACTTTTCCGGTTTTCCTGTTTAACTCCCTTAAATAAATCCCTAATGTCAACGTCAGGATTGCTGTCAACTGCAACTATGGAAGAACATATTCCCAGCAATTTTTTTATAACTGAAATTCCAGTCTTTCCAACACCGACAACCATTAAATTCTTATCTTTTACAATATCAGTTCTTCTCTTCATTTTCTCAGTCGATAAACTTCAGATAATATATAAAGAATCCAACGCCCGCAAATAGTATACAAACAAGCCAGAATCTTATAATAATCTTTATTTCGTGCCATCCTAAAAGCTCAAAATGATGGTGGATGGGCGCCATTTTTAAAATCCTTTTCCTGTAGATTTTAAAGAATAATACCTGGACTATTACTGATAATGCTTCGACCACAAAAAGTCCGCCTATAATTATCAATAAAATCTCCTGCTTCATAACTATTGCAACTGCTCCGATAAGGCCCCCGAGTCCAAAAGCCCCTGTATCCCCCATAAAAATTTCAGCCGGAGCCGTATTCCACCATAGAAATCCTATACAGGCAGCAAGAGCTCCTCCGCTTACCACCGCTATATCAACCCCGTAAGGTATATGAAGAACCGACCATTCCAGGAATGCGATGAAGGTAAAGGCCGCCAGCACTATAGATGAAGCTCCGGCAGCCAGACCGTCCAGGCCGTCCGTTAGATTGACTGCGTTGGTTGTACTTAAAATGATAAGTACGACAACTAAATAATACCAGTTTCCCAGCTCCACCTGCATTTGTGTAAAAGGTATATTTATGTATGTACCGATCTTAAGAAGATATTTCGAAAATAATATGAAGTACAAACATACTATAGAAAGAAGAAAAATTTTTACCCACCATCTTAGCCCCAGCGACCTCTGCATTTTAAGTGCCATATAATCATCGATAAAACCTATGAAGCTGCACAGCAAAAATACCGAAATTAAGAATATTCCCTCAATGCTATAAATATTGTACCTGTAATACTTAATCAGGGTAACAGCGGAAAACGCAAACACCGAGGCAATAACGAATATCAGGCCTCCCATAGTCGGAGTACCGGCTTTAACAGAGTGGGTCTTTGGCCCATCTATACGGATTTTTTCTCCGATTTTTTTATTCCTTTGAAATTTTATAAAGAGAGGTGTTATAAAAAGAGACACCATCCCTCCAATTATTATTGATAAAAATATCCAGGTCATATGTTATTTCCCATCTATATTAATTTAATAATATCCTCCATTTTTTTTGCCCTTGAACCTTTTACAAGGATTAAATCCCCTTTCTTAATTAAACTGCTTATTTTTTTACCTAATCGCTCTTTTTCTGCAAAATAATAACACCTATTGCTATCTGCATCAAAGCCCCTGCTACTTATGTATCCATCATATATGTCCCTCGCAGATTCACCAACAGCTACCAGCAAATCAACTTTTTTTTCATACAGATACTTCCCTATGCTTACGTGAAGCTCTGATGATTTTTTCCCAAGTTCCAGCATATCTCCCAGTATGACAACACTTCTCATATTCCTTTTTTTCGAAACGGCAGCCAGCGTATCTACGGCTTTTTTTACGGAAAGGGGACTTGAATTATAACAATCATCTATAATTATCTTCCCCCCTCTTTCCAGAACTTCCATCCTGGACTTCTCGACAGGCGAATTTTCTATACCTTTTTTAACCTCGTCCGCACCTGCTCCAAGATGCAGCGCAATTGCCGCCGCACAGCACGCGTTATATAAATTATGGTATCCCGGGATGCTCATCTTTATATCTATGACATGAGTATTCCTTTTAAATAAACTAAATGTAAACCTGCCCAGGTCATCCATTTCTTTTTCTATAAAATTACATTCGATATCGTTGTTCCTCCCGAACCTTATAACCCTGCAATTATTCTTTTTCTCTATCAAATCACTATAAATATCATCGTTGTTTAAAAATAACACTCCTCCGTTACCTGAAATAATTTCAGCCATCTCTGCCTTGGCCAGCGCAATTTCTTCCATACCTTCAAAGAAAGCCATATGTACCTCGCTAATACCTGTTATGGCACCCATATCCAAATTACACATATCCGCAAGTATTTTTATCTGCCCTTTCCCCCTCATTCCCATTTCAGCAATGAAAAAATCTGTTTTGCCATTGATCTCCAGAATCGATTTTGAAACGCCAATTTCAGTATTATAATTTCTGGGAGTAAACTTAACTTCATTTTTTATACCCATTATCCCTGCCAGAAAATTTTTTGTAGTAGTCTTGCCGACACTCCCCGTTATCCCTATTGTGGTTGGTTTAAAATCCCTTATATAGTTATATGCGATATCCTCCAGAAACTTTAAATTGCCTTCTGATTCGATAATTAAAAAATTGTCCGGCTCTTCAGCCCTTATTTTTTTATTCCACAGGCCTAAATCCCCGGCATAGCCAGACTCAAATACAAACCCTCCGGCTTTCCTGTCTATTGCCTGTCCTATAAAATCATGCCCGTTATATTTTTCACCCGCAAGAGGTATAAAAAAGTCTCCTTCCTTAATCATCCTGGTATCGGTCGATATATTGCGTATATACCCGTTCTTATTCCCTGAAATAAGCCCGCACCCGGTCCAGTCTAACAATGTATCGATTTTTATTTTTTCCTTCATTTTTCCTTACCGGCCCATTCCTTAACCACTTCCAAATCACAAAAAGTTATCTTATGGTCCTTAAATTCCTGATAATTCTCATGGCCCTTACCGGCTATTATAACAATGTCATTTTCTCCTGCCATATCAAGAGCTTTAAATATTGCCTTTTTCCTGTCAGTTTCACATGAATATGTACCTCTTCCGCTATTTTTTATCCCTCTCTCTATCATATCTATTATGGAATCGGGCTCTTCCGACCTCGGATTATCAGAAGTTACAATCGTATAGTCTGCATATCTTCCAGAAACCCGGCCCATTAATTTCCTTTTTACTTTATCCCTGTCGCCCCCACAGCCAAAAACGTTTATCAATTTTCCTCCAGGAGGTAGTATCCCAGCTGCAGTTTCAAGTACGTTCTTAAGACCCTCCGGCGTATGCGCATAATCTATAATTACCGTAAATTTGCCACCGCAATAAACTTTTTCAAACCTTCCTTTTACCCCCCTCATAGAATTAATTCCTCTTTTTATAGTACTCTCATTCACCCCTATATCAATACATACCCCTGCAGCTGACAGGATATTATACACATTAAAGTAACCACAGAGCGGGGAAGAAACATCGAAGCTCAATCCGCGCGAAGTGTTTAAAGTCATTTCAATTCCTGAAACAGAACTCTTTATATTCGCAGGCCATATATCTGCCCTGCCGGGTTCAAGTGAATAAGATATTTTCTCAAGGTCGGTAGTATTATAAATGTCCCTCCCATAGCTATCATCGATATTTATTACAGCTTTACTGCCATGGTAGATATTTCTTTTTTCTTTTAAAAATAATTGCTTCTTTGCGTAAAAATAACTTTCCATATCCCTGTGATAATCAAGGTGGTCCTGAGAAAGATTGGTGAAAATAAGATAATCAAACTTCAGGTAATCTATCCTGTGCAGATCAATAGAATGGGAAGATACTTCCATGCATGCGCAATCAATTTTTTTATACCTGCTTTTATTAAAGAAATCATTAAGATCGGCCGATTCAGGTGTAGTCCTGTCAAAATTAACTTTTTCGCCATCAATAAAAGATTCGACAGTTGTTATCATGGATGTCTTTTTACCGGCACTTCTTAAAATAGAATCTATAATATAGCAAGTCGTTGTCTTACCATTCGTACCGGTAACTCCGATAAGCGTAAATGATTCAGTAGGGTCTTTATAGAAATTTCTGCATAAAACCGGAAGCGCTTTTCTTGTATCATCAACTATAACCTGGGTTACAGACGGGGGAACATTTACCTTTTTCTGGACTATCAGAGAAGAAGCTCCTGAAGAAACAGCTTCCCCTACAAAATCATGCCCATCAGATTTGAATCCCCTGATTGCAACAAAAAGGTCTCCATTCTTTATATTCCTTGAATCTACCGAAATATTTTTAAATTCGATTTCATCAATCCCGTAAATCTTTTTATGGCTCACATCTTTTAATAAATGCTTTAATTTCATTTTTCCAGGTAATTCAATCTTAAATTAATATTTAAATAATTTCTAACCTTCAAGTCATACTTTAATATATTTTAAATCTACACCCGGCTGTTTACAACTCAATATAACTTTAATCTATTTAAAGAAAAATCAACTATATCACTAAAGGCAGGGGCAGCTACGGTTCCGCCCCAGATTTCATTTTCTCCGCCCTGCGGTTCATCAACCACAACAATTACAGCCACACCGGGATCCTCATAAGGAGCAAACCCTATAAAGGAAGTTATCTGTCTTCCCTCATTATATCCAACCCCGCTTCTGTTTGCCTTTTCAGCTGTTCCTGTTTTTCCGCAAGCTTTTACCCCTTCTACCTGCGCTCTTGTTCCTGTTCCCCCCTCAACCACGGCAAGCATCATATCCTTAACTGCATCGGCGGTCTCCTGACTTATAATCCTTTCTTCTTCACCCGGCAATTTATCGTCCCGGTCATTTTCCAATAATTCTATCTCCTTTACAATAGTAGGAGTAATCAGATAACCACCGTTAGCAACGGCACATACCGCACGCAGAAGCTGTAAAGGAGTTACAGATATGCTCTGGCCTATGGCAAGAGCTCCTATTGTTGATGCGGGCCATGTTTTATAATCATGTAAAATTCCTTTTTCTTCCCCTGGCAGCTCTATTCCCGTCTGCTCTCCGAAACCAAATTCCTTAATGCCCTCCCAGAATTTTTTATCACCCATACTCAGGGCGATAGTCACTGCACCAACATTGCTTGAATATTTAATAATTTCCCCGGTAGTATAATCTATCGCATATGTCCTGAATATCTCCTTTATTACCCTATCACTAACTTTGATATAAGGGGGTAGGTGGAATAGCTGTTCCCTGCCTACTGTATTATTCTCAAGAGCCGTGGATACATTGATTATTTTGAATGTCGAGCCGGGTTCGTAATTAAAAGATATGCCCTGTATTTTATAAAGCTCCGGGTCCGCCTTCTCATAATCGTTCAAGTCAAAACCAGGATAAGAGGCCATTGCATAAATTTCTCCATTCCTGGGGTTCATTACTATTGAAACTGCCTTAATGGCATTATAATTCGTTACTATTTCTTCAAGTTTTTGTTCTACGACATACTGTATCTGCGAATCAATAGTAAGAGTTACATCCCTGCCATTAATTGGCTCTCTATACTCATTGTCTCCCACAGGAATTATATTTCCAAAAACATCTTTCTCCGCAGTAACAGTTATATCAATACCTCTTAGCACTTTTTCATACTGAAGTTCGATTCCGGAAAGGCCGTTACCATCTACACCGGTAAAACCTATTATTGAAGCTGCAATATCATTTAAAGGGTAATACCTCTTCGATTCATTCTGGATATATATACCGGGTAGATTGTACTCCGTAATCTTCTCGGCCCTCTCCGCAGAAATTTTCCTCTGGATATAAACAAAGCCAAGATTCTTATCTTCCAGTTTCTCTATTATTTTTTCTTCATCCATTTCCAGTATACCGGCAAGAACTTCCGCCTGATATTCCGGGTTGATAACCTCTTTGGGATTTGCATAAACAGTTCTCTCGTTTAAGCTGATTGCCAGTTCAACACCATTCCTATCCAGTATTTCCCCCCTTTTTGCATTCATGGTAAACTGGCCCGTATGCTGGTAATCTGCATAACTTTCGTATTCGGAAGCATTAAGATATTGAATAGAAACCAGCCTGTAAATTATTAGCGAAAAAGCCGCCAAAAATAAAAAAAACAGGAAGTATATTCTTCTCCTGTTTACCCTTTTGTTATTATTATTTTTACGCATTCTTATGCTAACATATTAATCAGGGAATAAAAAATGTCAATACGCCTTCAGACACCACAAGTACTATATCCTGGACATAGTAAATGGTCCCCAGGAAACTATCATAATTCCTGGAAACATCATTTTCACTTTTAACCATGTAATTGTATATCTTTTCGCTGTTTTTCATTCCACTTTCTGAAATCCTTACAATTCTGGAATCATCAGCAATATTCATGTTTAGATCATTTTCCGCAAATTCGGCAATTCTTTCGGGTGACTTCAGCCCGGCTATTTCCAGCTGCAGCCGGTCATTTCTCTCATTTTCCAGTGAAATCATCTCATTGATTTCGTATATTTCCTTCTGATAACTTATGTTCTGGACTTTTAAACCTATGCTCAGCAGGATTCCGAGACATGCAAAAATTATCGCAATGACAAATATATAAAACAGGCCGCTCTCCCTATAAACTATTTCCTCCCCGGCAGCATTACTGTCATCTGCCCTCACAAGATAAAGGAGGGGTTGCGTTCTTCTCTTGTATATCCTTTCCTTTTCCGCTAATTTTACGTTCATTTTTATAATTACCTGCTACGTTTTAATTACGAATAAAAATATAAATTTATAACTTTTCAAGAACTCTCAACCTTGCACTTTTTGAGCGGGGGTTCGATAGTGCTTCCTCCGGCGATGCTTTTACTACCCTTCTGGTAATTATCCTTGCTTCCTTGTCCCTGTCACTACTGTATACCGGGAAATCGGGAGGATAGTCAATTTTGCCCTCATAATCCAGAAATTTTCTTTTTACAAGTCTATCCTCAAGTGAATGATACGATATTATAACCATTCTCCCCCCGCTCTTCAGTAATTTAAAACCGTCTTCAATGGCTTTCTCCAGGTTGTCAAGCTCTCTGTTTACCTCGATTCTTATTGCCTGGAATATTCTTTTTGCAGGATGCCCTCTTCTACTGTTGCTGAATCTGTGAGGTATGGAATCCTTTATAATATCTACAAGCTCTCCTGTTGTGTTTATATCCCTTCCCTTCCTGTAATCTACTATATTTCTTGCAATTGACTTAGACCATCTCTCTTCGCCATATTTATAAAATATCCCTGTCAATTTCTCTACGGAATACTTATTTACCACATCAAAAGCATTTACCCCGCTATCCTCACCAAACTTCATATTTAACTCCTCATTTTTAAGATAGCTAAACCCTCTTCCTGATTTCTCAATCATAAAAGAGGACAATCCCAGATCAAGTAATATCCCGCTAACGCTTTCTACATTTAATCTCTTCAAAATTTTGTCAATATCTGCAAAGTTACCCTTTACTATATCTACTCTATCAGAAAATTCCTTTAATAATTTGGTGGCGGTGCTTATAGCCTGACTATGAAGATCAACTCCAATTACTCTGCCTGTGGGGGCAATGACTTTGATAATTTCTATGGTATGACCGGCACCGCCAAGTGTCCCATCAAAAATAATATCGCTTTTTTTTAAGTTTAAATAATATAAAACCTCCTTAAGAAGAACCGGCTTATGGAATTCTCCTAAATCCATATCTAACACTCTTTATAAATAAATTTTTAAAACCGTAATTGTTCGAAAGCATTATTATCTCCCATAAATTGAGAGTCTGCTCTGTTGTAATATTCCTTCCATTTTTCACCGGACCATATTTCTGCCCTATCTGAAACACCAACCATAACAATTTCTTTTTTAAGACCCGCATACTCTATCAGAGTCTGGGGAATCCTTGTCCTTCCCTGCTGGTCTATAGCTTCCTCACTTGCCGAAGAGAAAAACCACCTGGAAAAACTCTGGACACTCCTTTCAGCAATTTTATTTGCCATTATTTTTTCTTCCAGCCGTTTCCAGTTTTCCTTTGAAAATAAAAAAAGGCATTTCTCATCAAATCCCTTTGATATAACGACGCCTTTTATCAAATCTTCTCTAAATTTTGCCGGGATAAAAATTCTTCCTTTTTTATCTATTGTCCTATGATACTCACCTAAAAACACTTCTACCCCACTATCTAAAAATTTTAAGGGAACTAACTACATTTTCCTCCACTTTCCCCCACATTACATCAATAAGATACCACATCAGTGCTATTTTGTAAACTATTATTTAAATAAAAGTAAATTTATTTATGATTATTTAGTTTAAGATTTACTTAAGAATAATATATAACTATATATAGTTTATCTAATGGCCTTAGCTTCACGTTACGACTATATATAGTTTTGTGGGGATAAGCCGAAAAATAATATAATTTGCAGCAAAAATATAAAAAATCCTTTTATTTCTTTGATATTTTAATTTTCTTTTTCCAGGTCCAGCTCCCTTGTTACTAACTTCCCGTCTTCGGATCTGGTTAATTCCTCTATTCTTTTTTCAGCTTCGTTTAGCTTCCTGAGGCAACTTGAAGAAAGCTTTATACCCATTTCAAAATTTTTCATTGACTCTTCAAGGGATATGTTCTCATCCTCAAGTTTCTTAACAATTTCTTCCAGCTTCTTAATAGACTCTTCGAAACTCATCTCTTCAATTTTCATCTTTTAGACCTAACTCCAAAGTTTTATTTATTTTATCAAAAACCTTTACTTTAAGCATACCATCTCTTAACAGTACCTTAATTTTCTGATTTATCCTAACATCCTCTACGCTTTTTATGCTCTTATAATCTTCAATATCGTATAATAAAGCAAATCCCCTTTTAATGACAGCAGAGGGATTCCTTTCACCTATTTTTCCCAGCATGTATTTAAGCTCACTTTTTTTCTGACCGATATAACTATTTACAATTGAAAACAGTTTTAAATCATAAGTCTGCAGCGCTATTTTATATATATGCATCCTTTTCATTATATTCCGGCTATCCAGCATCCTGAAAAGGTTTAGAATATTTTCCTGCTTCATGCTCATAAGCCCTTTTTTATTTTCTATCAATTTCATCTGTGATTCTCCCAGTGCCTGGCTGAATTTATCCACCAATGTTTCCGGTTCTAAAAAAAATCTTCTCTTAATTAAAAAAGAAGCTTCTCTTCTACACATATTCATCTTTGACCTTACAAAACTTCTGATCCTGCCATTTATTATCTCCAGATTTTTTATTGTTTCTTTTTTATTCAATATTGCTATCTCACCTGCAACCGATGGTGTAGCCGCCCTTCTGTCTGCCACAAAATCTGAAATGGTATAATCTGTTTCATGACCGATTGCTGAAATTAAAGGAATCGGGCATCCATAAATTTTATCAGCTACTTTTTCCGTATTAAAAGCCCACAGGTCCTCCAGCGAACCTCCTCCTCTCGCCAGTATTATTACATCAACTCCGTATTCGCACAGGTCATCAATCGCATCACATACCTCATCGCTTGAGGTAGCTCCCTGGACGTTGACATTTCTTACTATAAGATGAAAGTTTTCATACCTGCTTTTAAGAACTAAAATTATATCCCTTATTACCGAACCTCCAGTCGATGTTACCAGGCCAATTTTGCCCGGCAGGACCGGGATAGGTTTCTTATGCTCGTATTTAAAATAATCTTTTTTATCGAGTTTCGCCTTCAACTGTTCAAATGCGAGAATGAGAGCGCCTCTTCCAACCGGGCGGGCGTTCAGAGCTATTACCTGATACTCGCCTCTTTTTTCATATGCGGAAACATAACCATTTACCAGAATATGAAGGCCTTCTTCCATCTTAAAAAGCAAATTCTTATTGCTATGCTGAAACATTACTACCCTGATTTTCGAATTCTCGTCCTTCAGGTCAAAGTACATATGCTTCTTATCATGAAAATAATAATTGCTTACCTCGCCTTCAACCCATATGTCAGGGTAGCCTGACTCAAGGGTTTTCCTTATTTCCTGATTGAGTTCGCTTACAGTGTAGACTTTTGTTTTTAAGATGGCGTAGTCTTCCATTTACGGATTACTGGAGATCCCAGTATAGAATCATTATCCAGGTTCTATCTTCCTCAAGGCCTTTTATAAGGACATTAACAACTTTATCTTTTTCATTGCTGTTATAAGTAAATTTGTAAACAGGTATGTCTTTTGCTTCATCCCCCATAAATTCTTCTTCTATGCTGCCTGTGCTTTCTTCATAAATCACGGACCTGCTCCATACAGACTGGACCTTTTTCTCCTTATAATAATCCCTGACTTCTTCGAAATTATTCGTCGATTCCGATAATATATATAATAAATTTTCATCATCCTCCATCTGCCTGACTTCCTTTATTTCAGAATCAGGATAACAAAAACTATTGAATACCTTCATAAAACCTTCATTCTCTAAAAGCTGGTTTAATTCCTCTTCAGAAAGCTCCTCAAACTCGCCATCCTCCTGACCGTCGCTTTCGCCATTCTGGGGCGCTACATCATGACTCCCCAATTCAACCTGGCTTTCTGCTGCCTGATTATCCCCGCTATCTGAACTGCTCCCCGTGCCAAAACACGAAACCATTATAATTGATACTGCTAAAAAACCGACCATTAGAAATATCATACTTTTTTTATTTGTTTCCATAATTCTTTATCCCACTAAAATATATTTAATAAAAATCTTAAACATAATATAAATACAAAAAACTATCTCAAGAGGAACCATAATAAAATTTAAAACAGATTCAAATCCCTGACTCATCTCTTTTAAATACTCTAATGGCTTTTTTATAATTTTTTTAGCTTTTGGTAAGAATTTTACCATAGAATAAAGAGTATAACCAATAAGTATTGCACTCCCAAGCGTAACCGCCATATCGTTAAAAAAATAATTGCTGTAAATAAAATATCCTATCTCAGTGATATTTAAAACAGTTACTATCGTTAAAGATAATACCACTGATTTTCCTTCAGGATTAATATCTTTGCTGCCCACTGCCATATAATCTTCCAATTTTTGCATTTCTTTCCGGACAGCATAATTACTACTGATTCTAATCATAGACCTCAGGCTTGATATATACAATACCAATAAAAATGTAGATAATGCCAATAAAAAAAACATTGATTTTAAAGGAAAAACAAATGACAAAAAATTATGATTTCTACACCGGCAATAAACGATTCCGCTAAGATAATTACCGGATACTAACCTGTTTTTTCCGGAACGGAGCTTCCTGACTTTTTGGAAAACTCTTTATCAGCTTTAGTCTTGTTATCCCTAGCCGCAGTTTCCTTTGCCCCGGATCTCTTAATGTCTTTTCCTATTGATTTACCGCCACCACCTGTATTTCTTGAAGTTGACCTGTAATCAGTTTTGTAAAACCCGGAACCCTTAAATATCAAGCCCGCCGGCGAAAATAACCTCTTGGCGCCAGAACCGCAATATATGCATTTTACGACACCATTATTTTCATTCCCGTTTGATGCTTTCTCGAACTTATCAAAAACACTGCCACATTTTTCACATTTGTAGCTATATATAGGCATATGTAAACTTCTCTCCTAAAATAAAATATTATTTACAAAATCATTCAGAAAATATATATCAATTGAAAATTTTAGTCAAATATTTTGACTAACTCATGGAAATAAATAAAAATACTTTTATAATAAAATCTAATTGTCATTTGAGCAAACCATTATATATGAAAATAAGAGATATAATTATTATAATAATCCTTACTATAATTTTAGCAATAGCTTCAATAAATACTCTTGAAAGAAAGCCGGAAATAGAAAGCATTTATTTAAGTTCTGACATAGATTTAGATTTTGACCAGCTAAAACTTAAAAACGACCATAACTTCAATAGCACAGAATCTAATATATACCTTATAATGAAAGTGAACAACCTTACAATTGATGACAATATAATAGTAAAATGGAAAAAAACAGAAGATGGAAACGCTCAAAAAGTAGTGCAGGAGGACGCGTTTAATCCTGTGCAGGATGGCTCAGGAAAAATCGTTATACTGATGGTTAAGAAAAATAATAGATACACTGCCGGAAAGTATTGCGTAGAAGCCGGCTTAAACAAAAGCAATAATATGATATCTGAACAGTTTTCTATAGAGTCTGATTAATTTATATTATTTCAAGCAAAAAATAAATTGTGAAATTCATAATAAAATGTGGTTTATCTTTTCTTTTTTCTGCAGCCGGGAACTAAATTACCAAACTCTATCTTCAATCTGTGCAATATTAATTCCAGTATCTCGCTTAAAGCATTATCAAGATTGTAATTCTCAATTATTTTAACTTTTTCCTTTTTTGCCAGCTTTTCTATATAATTCTGTATCATGATAATTTCATTAAGATGTTCTATGTACCTGCTCATAGGCCTTGAGCCCTGCGTTTCTACGGTTCTCTTGGTGAAGTGCTCTTTATGTATGGCTTCATCAGGAACAGATACGACTATCTCCTGAATTATGGCTTTTGGGTAATAATCTTTCAGGTTAAGATAGCCAGGTACTACATGGGCTCCCTCTATAACAATATCCGATTTTTCTTCAATATTTCTCTTAATTATCGCTTCTATGCCAACACTAACAGCCAGCACCTGTTCCCTGAACCCGAGGATAACCGGTTCCACTCCAGTAGGCGGCAGCGTTAAATTTTTATAAGCACTATAAGATGAACCCCTTAGCGGCCTTATCAATTTATCTGAAACAGAAGCCCTCATAACTTCTCTTATTGCATCTGTAGAAGCCACCCTCGTTATATTCAGTCTGTTAGCAAGTATTGTGGCTATCGTCGATTTACCCACTCCAGTCGACCCCCCTACAAGCACTACAAGGGGTTTTTCAAGTTTGCCAACAGACTGCCAGAGTAAATATCTTTCGGCATATTCCAGACCTACTTCATCTTTTATAAACCTGAAAGTTATTGTTCTTAAATCGCTAAGGGATAATGAATAAATTTTATTTTTTAAAAAATATTCCTGTATTTTGCTGGCAATTTTATATGCATTTATTATGTCAAGTCCTGTCATGGATATGGATGATGCAAGTATTCCTTTCGAGAAAGGCAGGCCACCTTTCTTATCGGAAATTACAACTATTCTTGGCTCATTTTTATCCAGATTCTTAAGCTCCAATTCGACTACTCCCCTTTAAAAATAATTTCATTAACTCTCTTTTAAATCTTTCTTCATTACCTAAAATAACAGGGATATTATTCATATATACTATTTCCTTATTATTTCTACAGGCGAAATCAGTAAGAACATCGACTGATGCAGCTTTCAATTCAGTAAGTATGGTGTCATAATCCATTCCTTTATCAAGGTCCTCCCTGAGTTTCTTTCTATCGCCAAGATTAAAACTTATGGACTTTACCTTACAATTAAATTCTTTCTCCATGTACTCCTTTATTTTTGCCTCAATAGACCGGCTTGAAGTCATGGCCATAAATATTTTCTTTCCTTTTATATCCGATAACGGCAGGGGTCTGAAAAAGGTTTTTACGATAGGAATTTCCGGGTCTATCTTCTTTATCTCTTTTTCGATAGAGCTCACCCTGTCCATATCCGCAATAGGTTCCTCGCACATTGTCAATATTATCAAATCCGCGGACAGTATTCTGTAAATCCCAAGGTATCCAACTATGCTTTCCCAGCTCTGGCCTGCGCCTATTACACATATGCACCTGTCCACTTTCACATCCGGCACTGAAGCGCCGCTGCCCTCAACTATCACCAGGTCGGAGTCAAGACTTTCAGCAACCTTTATTCCCTCTTTTATATTCGATAGAAATATTTTCCCCCCGAATCCTCCTCCGCATCTCCTGCACCCTACAGTGGTAACCTTGCTGGTAAGGGCGTCTTCTATATAATCAGAACTTGCATGCATACCTTTTCTGCTAATATCAAGCAGGTATTCAGGATTTATATCTACACTGCCTCCTCTTATTACCCGGACATTTCCGGGACCTCCCCTGCCCATCGCGACAACGCAGACATTTATTTTTTCATTATCGAATACCCTGGACACATAAGAACTAATTGCAGTTTTTCCAATCCTCTTTCCTGTACCGATAATAGATATAGAAGGTTTTCTACACGGTATTTCCTCTTTTTCATAAGAAAATAAAAAATCCGGCCCCATATAACTGCACTTACTCACAAGACAGAACGATGCTATTTTCATCCTCAGAAAATAATTTACTACCGGCTCATCACTCAAATCGTAGACGATATCCGGTTTGAAATAATCAAGCGCATCCCTGAAATTCTGCTCGATATCTTTTATTATATAAACCTTCTCATCAAAATAATCCTCTATATTGTCAACCGGCATCTTCTCCGTTCCGCCAAGAAAAACAATTCCTTTAAAATTCCCCTTATAGGCCCTTTTAAGCTTATTGACTGCATCATACGTTACATCCGGATAATGCTCGCCATCAATTAGCGCAATAAGG
>Ga0180433_10005803_pt1 | contig 16505 bp, 11 predicted proteins | sample SS_ome_8_FD_132980 | JGI IMG/M metagenome (GOLD analysis project Ga0180433, IMG submission 132980) | Hypersaline lake sediment archaeal communities from the Salton Sea, California, USA - SS_1_D_1 metaG | ecosystem: Environmental > Aquatic > Non-marine Saline and Alkaline > Hypersaline >... | reverse complement strand
TCCGAATACAACCTATTCTGTTACCACTAGAGAGCATGGTGTCTGGGTGCAGCGTAGCAATGTAACGGTACGAAATGGAGCCATTTACGGTTCGCCTGGTGGCTACATACCGTTTTGTGCATGTATTGTGGTCGTTCACAGTGACGGCAGTTCACGGCTTTCCAATGTTCAAATATCAGGGATGACACTTGCTGCTGGAACTAACTATGGTAGTGGTATTGCGATGTATCATGTTGATGATTCTCGAATTTTTCGAGTCAGAACAGGCTATTGTAATCCAGCTGGTTTTTATCTGAGAGGGTGTAACAATATTTTGGTTGAGCATTCAACTGCGCAGTACATGACGGGTACCGGTTTTTTGGTGAATGATACTGGCGATGAAACAAGTTCAGGGGTTATTTTTCGTGATAATATGGCCATTCGTTGTGGTATTTCTAGTGCGCGGGGTGGCTTTCTCATGGATAATGCCAGTACTGAGGATAATTTAAATGTGCTGTTGATGAGCAATGTTGCTCTTTCTTGTATTGGGTTTGGTTTTAAAAACAGCCAATCAAATACGACCGGCAACATTCAGCTGTTGAACAACTTTGCACGTTCATTTAACCCGGCAAAACATGCTTCTTACGCGAATTATCTAAACTATTGTACGACTGGTCCAGATTATACGCCGCAAGATTTTACAACCGGATCACATCCATTTGGCGTCAATATAAGTACGTAGTGCGCTGTATGCCTTGGAGTAGTCATGAAAAAGATTATTTTGTTTTACTATCTGCTTGCATGCTTTTCCTGCGTGGCATCGGATGGGGTTGCTTTGTGCGATCCAGTGAGGCTGCGTGCCGAAGCTGAGGCACTCAAGGCTCGTTACGCACAAACAGCTTCTGCACCACCTTTGCTCCGGATTGATGAATCATCTTATCCGCGCGTGGCAACAAAGCATGAGATGATCGCACAGCATTGTTTCTTATTAATGAATTGTGCGCGTTGTATTGGCAAAGCGTGTGCATTGTCTGGCTTACAAGATGTGGTGACAGAGAATGAAGAGCGTTCGGCTGCCGATATCATTGCCGAGTGTCGGCAACTAATGCACATACTTTCTATTGATGACATTATTCTTGATTGGTTGGAGATTGAGGCTGCACTCAATGGTACAGCAACACATCGCTACTGTTTTCCATTTCATGAGTTTCGTGTTCGGATTAATGCAATCATAAGTGGACTAGCTGCAATTGATGCGGAACTTGATTTGATTTGTGAGCCAACAAGAACATATCGGCTCATTGAGCAGTCAGATATTGATCCTGATAGCGGTCTTAATCTTGATGGCGGTGTTAATTGGCCAACAGGTGTTTATAAGCTTGCTTCTGATATCATTTTTTCTGGTACAACGGTCATTGCACCTGCTACTGAGGCTGCAGCAATTAATATCTCTGCAGATCACATGGTCTTGGATTTGGCTGGGCACACTATTCGCGGTACAAATCAGAATGCCAACGGAATTCAGATAGGTTCGGTTGTTGCTGCCGATCATGTAACAGTGAAAAATGGAAATGTTTCAAGCTTTGGTTATAACGGAATTAGTTCGGCTGGTAGTTACTATTCACATATTCAAGATGTTACGGTGATGCTTAGTGGTGATGAAGGCATAAGTCTCTCAGGTTATATCGGAGGATTGATTGAAAATATTGTTGTAACGTATAGCGGCAACACTGGGCTTCGATATTCCAGTAATCACCAGGCCAGTGTTATAAGAGATTCGGTGGCTATGAGAAATGGTTGGCTCGGGGCTAATCGTAATATGAACGGTTTTTTATTTGACAGCTATCTCAATACAGGTGCGAATGCGATTAGTTGTAGCATTGGCGTACGAAATATAGCGTCACGCAACAATCAGGGGGGGCATCGTTTTGCTAGTGGCAACAATACCGGAGATGTACTTGACTATGACAACCTGTTTAAGGATTGTGTTGCTATTGCCAATGGCAGTTCTTTTCATGATGGACGTGGCGTAGGCTTTTGGTGGGGAGGGAAGCCGAGTACTACTACTGAGTATGCGATGAAGCAGCCAGTTGTTGCTTGTTATTCGGCAGGTAATGGCTATCCGGGTAGTACTGAAATACGGAATGTTGATTATTTTGGCGAAACGAAAACAAGCTGGCCTAACCCGCCGCTGACATCATTGCCATATTACATGTCGAATACCGCTGGCAGTCCACCATCTATTCCGACCACGGCGCAATATTGGGATAATGTGGGTTATACATGGGCTCATTCGATCTAGTCCAGTATCTGCTTGTACCTATCAGTGTGATGTGGCTTTAGCGATACCGGCTGCTCTTGCTGCCGCATTGATGAATTTTCATCAGAGGGTTTACTGCTGTGTTCTTTTTGTTCTTGTGGTACGCTTACTTTTGATGAGTGATGTCGTTTGGGCGTGTTATTCTGGCGCGCTATTCCTTCGATAGCGAGGTTGTGTGGGTGTTATGAATATTGCGATAAGAGCGCGTGCTGTTATGGCATCGCTTCTTTTTTGTGGCGTAACAATGTGTGGTGGCGGCGGAACATGTCCGTTTGAGCCTGAGCAAGAGACGGAAGAGACAGAGATGGCAAGTGCGGTTCAACAAGAGAAATTTGTCACGAAGTATACGCTAGACAATGGCATGACCGTGTTGGTGCGCCCGGTGCACACGGTGCCGAAAGTGTCAATCCAGCTATGGTATGGTGTTGGTTCGCGTGATGAAAGAGATGGTGAACGTGGCTTGGCTCACTTGATCGAGCATATGATTTTCAAGGGAACTGAGACGCTTTCAGAGTCAGACATCAATGTGGTTACTCATACGCTTTCAGGTAATTGCAATGCATTTACCTCATATGATTACACCGGTTACCTTTTCAACTTTCCAACGCGTCATTGGAAAGAGGCGCTACCGATTATGGCAGACTGCATGCGCAATGCGTCTTTTAAAGATCAGATGCTAAACTCAGAGATGAAGGCGGTCATTCAAGAGTTAAAGATGTACCGCGACCAGCATTTGCGCAGTCTGATGGAAGGGATGGTGAGCACCATCTTTGCCGATCATCCGTATCACCATCCAATTATTGGCTACAAGCAGGATTTGTGGACGGTACGTGGTGACGATTTAAAACGTTTTTTTAAGAAACATTATTCACCGGATAATGCAACATTGGTAGTTGTTGGCGACGTAGAACCGGAAGAGGTACGTGCGGCTGCACAACAATATTTTGGCCACATCAAACCAGAAAAGCCGTATGAGCGTCGCAGTTACTATCACAATAAAGATATTGCGGCCACATCACTGACCTACTATCGAGATGTGCAGCAGCCGGCATTGCTTTATGCCTATGTTATTCCCGGTTCTAAGGAAGGGCGCGACAATTATGTGCGTCTGCTTGAATGGATCGTGGGACGTGGGCGTTCGTCTCGCTTGTACAAAAAGTTGGTTAATGAACTGCAACTGGTTACTTCGGTGCAGGCCGGTGCTGATGAGATGTTTGATCACAGTATCTTCTTTGTCATCTGCGAACCAAAATCAGTAGATGATGCCGATCGCATTGCCCGTGCAATTCAAGATGAGTTCGATGATATTGCTGCCAATGGACCATCGGAGCTAGAGCTGGAGCGTGCATTGCGACAGGGGCGCAAAGAACTTTATGAACTGATGGAGAGTAACCAGGACCAAGCGGGTGAAATTGGTCGCTACTATCTGGCGACTGGTGACGAGGATTTTGCATTTACCTCGCTTGAAAAACCAGCAGATAAATTGGCAGGTGGTGTGCGGGATATGGTGGCGGAAAACTTTCGCATGCCGGTGATGCACCGCGGCTCGTTGTTACCGTTACCTGAGTCTGAAAAGCCGTTTTCACAAAAACTTCAGACTATGTCAGATGCAGAAGACGAGGAGTTTATTTCGAAGCATCCACGTACCTTGCCAGTTGAACCGGCGGTTTATGCCAAGGGTGTCAAGCCACAGGAGTTCAAAAAATTCGATTTCCCCAAGGCAGAACAAGCGGTGTTGGAGAATGGCGTTAAGGTCTTTTCCCACCACAATGCTACGACGCCGAAGGTTGATATCATTCTTGATCTGAAGGCGAAACACTATTACGACCCCTGGGATAAGCAGGGTGTGTTGTTGTTTCTCAGTAAAATGCTCAATGAGGGCACCAAGAACTATCCAGGTGAAGCATTTGCGGATGCGATTGAAGCGCGGGGTATTACGCTTAGCACCTACGCGGGTGGCATCATGATGAGTCTACTGCGTGAGGACTTGCCATTTGGGTTGGAAGTTCTTTATGAAGTGGTGACCGAAGCGCAATTCGGTGAAACGGAGATTGAGAAGGTTCGTGCGCAAATTCTGGCAGCGTTGCGACGTTTCTGGGACACACCGCTTCAATTTTCGGGACAGTTAATCCGCGAACGTATTTATGGTGATCATCCGTATGCCAAGAATAGTCTTGGCAGTGTTGATGTTGTGCAACATATGACGCGCAAAGATTTGCTCGAATATTACCGTAAATTTGTCACACCAGATGGTGCTCGTATTTCGATTGTTGGTGATATTGGTGATTACGATCTACTTGAGCTTCTCAATAGGTCGCTGGGTAGGTGGCAAGGGCCAGAACTGGCTGAACCTGAATTTCCAGCAATAGAACCAGTTGCACCACAGATACTCGACTATCCAATCAACCGTGATCAGATTGTGTTGAGCTTTGCAGGCCTGTCAATCAAGCGCAAAGATCCGTTGTATGATCAGCTGCTGTTGTTTGATCAAATTTTTGGTGGCGGTGCATTGCGTTCGATGAGTAGTCGTTTGTTTGAATTGCGCGAACAGACTGGACTTTTTTATACCATTGCCGGATCGGTTATTGCCGGTTCGGGTGAGCAGCCGGGAATGACAATGGTACGTACGATTGTCACGCCAGATGATGTTGCTGATGCTGAAAAGCGCATTCGCCAAACGATTGATGATTCAGCAAAGACGATTACGCCGGAAGAGTTACGCGAGGCGCGTGATGCAGTGTCCAGTGCGATTGTCAGTTCATTTGCATCTAATGCCGAGACGGCAGATGCATTCCTGTTCCTTGATAAGTATAAACTTCCTGCCGATTATTTTGATACTCGTTCACAGCAGTTAGCGGCGATTACTATTCCGCAGGTGCAAGAAGCGGTTGGCCAAATACTTGGCACTGACAAAATGCTTGAGATGCGCGTTGGCCGCATCGATGGTATGAAGACTCGCGGTATTAGGTTAACACCTAATGGAGTTGAGCAGGCCGAGTCTGTTGCATCGACCGGGCACAAAGAGCGGGGTAGCCAAGAGTAGTTCCAAGTATGATAGGGTCGGCATACGCCGGCCCTATCAGCACTAAGTGAGCCTTGCTGCTTTGGGCCGTGTTTTGCTTGGTTTCTACGCTGTTTTGTTAATGTAATATTATTCTAGTACTCCTGCTGGATACGTGTTACAACTCTCGTGCGAGAGTGTAGTTGGAGCAGGACTGTCATCCAGGGGAGTAATGGCCATGGAAGAGCTCTCATTCAAGGCGTGTGCTGCTGTAGCCACGCTGTTTTTATATGGTGCGGTGTGGAGCGGTGGCGATGACAATGGGGCCAGATCAGCAAAACGTGTGCGTGTGATGCCCGGCAAACGGGTACAAAAGTCATTTGTATCCAAGTGTGTGTTGGATAATGGCATGACTGTTTTGGTTCGTCCGCAACATAGTACACCAACAGTTTCGGTTCATTTAACCTATAATGTTGGTTCGCGTGACGAGAAGGATGGTCAGCGTGGTATGGCACATTTGATTGAACATATGATGTTCAAGGGTACGCCGACGCTTTCTGAGACTGATCTTCCTGCCGTTGTCCAAAAACTTTCTGGCAAATGCAATGCATTTACCTCGAAGGACCGCACGACGTATAGCTTTGACCTGCCTGCTCGGCATTGGCGATTTATTTTGCCCATACTTGCTGATTGCATGTGTAATGCAAGTTTCAGGCAGGAGTTGCTTGATTCAGAGTTGAAGGTTGTTGTACGTGAACTTCGTGAAGGTGACGATGAGTCGGGTCTGGCCCTGACGCATACTATGGAACGGGCGATTTTTGCTGGGCATCCGTATTGTCATCCGATTATTGGGTATCGTCATGACTTGCAGATGATTGATTCGGCGGCGTTAAAGAAATTTTTTAGCAAGCATTATCGGCCTGATCAAGCAGTGTTGGTTGTGGTTGGTGATGTAACAGTATCCGAAGTTGTTGCCGAGGCACGGCATCATTTTGGCAACATTTGTGCTGGCGCTTCTTCTCCAAAGCCAGTTGCTCATTATCGCAGAAATATGACTGCGACACAGGTCTCTCTTTCTTGTGGTGATACGCCTGGCTTTTCGTATGCGTATCTTGTGCCTGGGGTCAAGGATGGGTGTGAGCATCGCCTACGCCTGCTTGAGCGAATTATGGGGCGTGGCCGTTCGTCACGGCTGTGTAAAAAGTTAGTCGAAGAGAAGAAGCTGGTTCGCTGGGTAAAGGCACGGACCAATGTTTTGTTTGATCATGGGTTGTTATACATAAGTTTTGCGCCACTGGCAGTTGACGTGGTTCCGTTGATCAACGAGGTGATACAGGAGGCATTTGATGAGATTGCGACCGACGGGGTAACGGATGAGGAGCTTGAGCGTGCGCTCGCGCATGAACGTAAAAAACTGTGCGATACATTGGAGAGTAACCATCAACAAGCTGAAGCGATAGGACGCTATCATCTTGCAATGGGTGACGGCAATTATCCGTTTATCTGTTGGCAAGAATCAATGAGTGATCTTGCCGATGGAATACAATCGCTTGTTGCCGAATGTTGCCATGAGTCGGAGATGCATAGCGGTATGGTTTTACCACTTGATGATGAGAGTGAGCCGTTGCGCAAGAGGCGTCGTGCTGCGTCGGAAGCAGATGAAGAAGAGTTTTTTGCCCAGCATCAACGTGTTGTCCCTGTTGAGCCGCTTTCATATGCGCACAGCGTGGTTCCTCGACGTTTCGCTCAGTTGGTAGCACCGCGTCCACAGCGATACTTGTTAGAGAATGGGTTGCGGGTACTGAGCCACCACAATTCTCATACGCCAAAGATTGAACTTTTGCTTAATTTGAAAGCGGGTTATCGCCACGATCCACGTGAGCGCCAGGGTGCTTTACTATTTATCAGCAGAATGATGAAGGAGGGAACGCTACACTATCCAGGCCAACGTCTGGTTGAGGCGCTTGAATCACGAGGTATCAAGCTAAGTATTGCGGCTGGGCAGGTTAGCATGAGCTTGCTTCGTGATGACTTGCCATTTGCGCTTGATTTGTTGTGTGAAATGCTGACCTGTGCTGCTTTCGATCGAAGTGCGGTGCAACGTGTTAGAGAGCGGATGTTGGTTGATATTGAGGATGCTGATGAGAATGGTATTCTTCTTGCAGAACAGATCGCGCGAGATACTATTTATCCTAATCATCCGTATAGCAATAATGTTTTGGGGAGCAAGGGCTCACTCAAAAAGCTGACGCATCGTGAGTTGTTACGCTTCTATCGTGCCTTTATTACACCTGTTGAGGCACGTCTTGCGATAGTCGGTGATCTTGCTGGACATGATGTTTATGCGCTGTTGCGCGAAACGCTTGGCAAATGGCGTGGTAACCCTTTGCCAGATCTGACTTTTCCAGTGTTGAGTCCTGTGGAGTCAGAGGTAATCGAACGTCGTACGGCATCACAGCAGGTTGCGCTTTGTTTTGCCGGCCATTCAGTAAGTCGTGATGATCCGGCGTGTTACAGCTTGCTTTTGTTTGATCAAATTTTTGGTAACGGTGCACTGGATTCGCTGAGTAATAGTTTGTTTAAGCTCAGAGAGCAAACAGGTTTGTTTTATAGTATCAATGGTTCATTGCTTGAAGGTATGGGCAAGCAGCCAGCGATGGCTCAGGTTGAAGCGCTTGTTTCTCCGAGTGATGTTGATGCTGCAAGCCAGGCCATTCGCCAAACGATAGATGTTGCCGGGCGGTCTGTTACGCAGCAGGAGCTTGATGAGGCTCGCAACGCCTTGGTTCGTGCTTCGTTCGATTTTTTTGATAGCAACATTAATGCTGCAGCCACGCTGATTCTATTGGATAAGCTAAACTTGCCTTACGATCATTTTACCCGGCGCATGCGTCGTATGGCAAAAATAACGCCGACGCAGGTACAAGAGGCCGTTGGGAAGGTATTACGCTCTGATAAGATGGTTGAAATTAGGGTTGGTCGTGTTGGCCCTGACTCTCGAGAGAGCAGTGTAAATTCTGCTATGCCTGATGACGATGATTTGGATGCTCGGATTCGTGTTATGCTTTTTGGTGATGCGCACATGAGAGAGTAGTTGGAGCAACTGGGGTTAGCACAAACTAGCCCCGCTAGCGCTTATCTGTTTGAGGGCGTAGGTCATAAGTTTTCGAGTGCTGGGCATGCCGCGCGCACATCGCGTAGGTGTTGTGCAGATTCAGCCAACTTTTTCTTTTCATCGCAACTGAGCACAATTGGCAGTCGTTGCTCGATGCCACGTTCGCCAAGCACGACAGGCATACTGAAAGCAACATCATATTCGTCGACGTAAGTCGAAAGTGGCATGACTTGTTTCTGGTCAAAAATGATTGATTCGCACATCTGCGCCACGCAGGTTGCAATGCCATAGTATGTTGCACGTTTGCATTCAATTATCTCGTATGCCTTTTTGCGGGTCCAAACGGCCAGTTCTTCAAGGACGTCAGGTGTTAGTTGTGGAAAATTTTTTAGTGGGACACCACCGGCATACGCACTGTGCCAGGCAGGCAGTTGTGTGTCGCCATGCTCGCCAATGATGAAGGCGTGAATCGATTGTTCCGCCAAGCCAATTCGCTTAGCGATACCGCCGCGTAGGCGTTGGGTGTCCAAGAGAGTTCCTGAGCCGAACACTTGTCCGCGTGGTAGTCCACTGAATTTTTGTGCGCACAGTGTCATGACGTCAACGGGGTTGCTGACTAGTATGATGATGGCCTGTGGGTTGATTGGCTTTATCTGTTCGATGATTGTGCGGACGATCTGTGCGTTTTCCTCAACCAGTTCAGTGCGCGCTTGTCCTGGGACCTGTGGTGTGCCGGCAGTAATGATGATGATATCAGCTTGGCCTGCTTCTTTGGCGGTGCCAGTGCGTACCTTTGATGCTTCGCAGAAGGGGAGTGCGTCAGATAGATCAAGTACCTCTCCTTTGCAGCGTGCTTCATCGATGTCGACCAGAATTACCTCGCCCGTAATATTCGAAAGCAGCAAGCCGTATGCGGTAGTCGATCCGACATAGCCAATGCCAATAACTGCTATACTTGAGTGCTTCATTATATCACCTATCTGGTGTGGTTGTGTTTGACTGCAGAGCATAATGCGTTGTTTTTACCGCGCAACTTTTTACACTAGAGGCCGATTGCCTCATTAGAAACAGCTATCATGACCAACAAAAACATTATGTTATCACCTATTCAAATCAGCGCATTTCAGCAAAAAGTATGGGATTTTTACCGAACATCAGGGCGTCCATTTCCGTGGCGTTATGTTGATGATCCCTATCGAGTTATGGTTTCGGAGGTCATGCTCCAGCAAACGCAGACCAATCGTGTAGAGCCGAAATACGAACTATTCCTATCCGAGTTTCCCACGATTGTCTCTCTGGCAAATGCAGAGCTGTGTGATGTGTTGTGTATCTGGCAGGGGCTTGGCTATAACAGGCGTGCGCGCTATTTGCGAGAAGCGGCGCGAGGCATTGTCGAGGAACATGGCGCGCAGGTGCCGAGCGATGTAGAAGCGTTGCAGCGCTTGCCGGGTATTGGCCACGCCACCGCTGCTGCTATTTGTGCGTATGCATTTAACAAACCGGTTGTTTTTATTGAGACCAACATTCGTACGGTTTTTATTCATACCTTTTTTGATGACCTTAATCAGGTACACGATCGTGATATTATACCGCTGGTTGAGGCGACGCTTGAACGAGACACGCCACGTGAGTGGTACTATGCTCTGACTGATTATGGTGTCATGCTCAAAGCACGCCATGCCAACCCAAGTCGCAGAAGCCGGCATTACATTAAGCAGAGCAAGTTTGAGGGTTCTGATCGTCAAATACGTGGCGAGATTCTACGTATCCTGGCGCTACGTGGCTCCGTCTGCCAAGAAGAACTTGTCGGCTTGCTTAACCAACCTTGCGATCGTCTCGAGCGTATTTTTGATGGCCTGGTTGCCGATTGCATGATCGTACAAAAAGGTGGGCAGATTTCGATTCCATGAAAGTGAATACTTTCTGTGGGTGTTTCTGGTGGCTCTTTGTCGAACCGTTGTTTTTAAGCTCACTACTCATGTAGGCTCACTTTGAGGCAGCGGTAGATGCTGCTTTATTGAGAATTTTAGGGGAACAGTATTTGTTAGGGGAATGTGGTATGAAGAAAGCCATTTCTATATGGATGCTTGTCGCAGGAATCTGCCTGGTGTTGGCAGCAGGTGCAAAAAGTGTAACAGGGATACGAAGTGTTTCGTCTGCACGGGTGATGGAGCCAGGCTCGGGTGCGCCACAGTCGATTAGTATAGCCGGTCCGATAGCATCATCGCCGGCTTTGGGTAAATCGTTACAAGAAATACCTCCTGGTCCAGCCATGCCGCTTCCAGCACGGCCTGACGGGCAACAGCTTGGGGGCGTTAGGCACGAAGGAAGCAAGTTGCATGCATTTGGTCGCACGGAACGGGTAAGGGAGGAGCCATTACTGCCATTTGCAGGAGAATCACTTGTTCAAACGGGTGCATTAGATTTGCCGATGGGACAGTATATCGAACCTGTATCTGTTTCCGGTCAGCCTGTGGCAGGTGCGGGCATTAGTAAGCCCGGTGTGGTAGTGGGCGAGGGCATGCAAGTAGATATGGGCTTGTTCAGACGGCCTGGTGGGTATGTTGCAGAACCTGCTAGTTCACTCAAGCGGACCGCCGCTGGGCAGCGCGATCTTGGTCAATTTTTGTCGAGTGAAATGCCAGCGCAACCAGTTGTAGGTGCTCGACCGGCTAATGTTGCGGTGAAACGCCAAGAGCTGCGTCCAGAAGCTCTTGTTCAACCTCCTGATGCAGAGCGTAACAAGCTGCGCAGTGCGCTTAGGTCTGGTGATGTAGATCGCTTTTGGGAGGCAGACAAGCGTGTTGGCGAAATACTCAACAGACGTCTTGCCAAGGCCAGTGACTATAAATACAGAGAACATGAATTTACACCAGACGAATTAGCGGCACGTCGTGCTGAGCATCAACGAGCATTTGAGCAATTCAAAGAGTATTCAGATGCGCGTGGTGAGTTTATTGGCGGGCACGCACGTAGGACGCCACTATCGCCACGTGATGCGCAAGCACGAGAACAACGCTACTTACGTATTGCTGATACGGTGCTTTTTGGTCGACCAGAGCCAGAGAGTGTTAATACAGTAACAGCTGCTAGCATAGCGCCAGCGCCGGTTCAACAGACTCCTCGCCAGCAGGCGCAGCAGAAACTTCTTCAGCGGCTTGAGGTAGCGGGAGTGCGCAGTCCCGAACCACCGCGTCCTATTTCGCGTCAGGAGGCCATGCGGCAGAGGCAGGAGCTGCTCAAACGACTTGAGGCTGCAGGTGTAGGTGGTGGAACACCAGCTATGCGCGATTAGCTTCGCATACTTTGTGTGGGCATAGCAGAGCGCATTCTCGTAAATGACTAGACAAATTTTTTAAGGGGCGGTGTATTACCAGTCGCTTCTTTTTTTGCGCAAAAAAACTTTTTGCTTGCGTCTCTTCTTGCTACACTCACTTGCAATTTCTACATTCACCTAAAATCTTTATTGGCTACGACAAGAAGGTGCGGGTATGGCTAGCAGCAAGAGGGTGTTTTGTACTCTGTGTGTAGTGGGCATAGTGTATATATCGAGTGATAGCTATGGCGTAAAACTAGAAGATGGGAATAAGTTTGGAGTTCCTGAGAGGCGAGCACGAGATATTGATTCTGATGCGGCAAGTGCTGCTCATGCTTCAAAGAGATGCAGAAAGGAACTTGCGCATGCAAGTGAGCAACAGCTTGTGGTTCCCGATGCCGATGAAATAGAAGGCGATGTGCTCGGTGATGCCAGGGGCGGTGCGCTACCTATTCCGTGCGCTGTGCCTGCCTTGGCAAGAGCGTCGGAAGGAACAATGACGAGGTATCCATACGGAACCGAGGATCCGTATGCGTTGGTAGAATTGATTGCAAGCACGCAGGTGCATGCCCAAAAGTTTTGCGCAGATCAAATGCCGGCGCTTTCTGCGCGGGTTTCTTTTGCCAAGAGTGGCGTAACGGGTGATAGTTCGACACGTGATAAAAAGTTGATGCAATTCTTGGCTGCAAACGAGCATATGTCGCCTTTTGAGCATCAAAGTGCGACATTCAAAGTGGTTTTGCCGCTGATTGTTGCGCGGCAATGGATGCGTCATCGTACGCAGTCATACAACGAAATTTCGATGCGTTATACCGATGATCCGGTAGGTAAACTTCATATGCCACAACGGTGGCGAAAACAGGCATCGGTAAACCGGCAGGCGAGTGATGGCTCTGTTGATGATCCAGAGGAATGCACAAAAATTCTTGAGCGATCGTACCGCTGCGCAATCGAGGCGTATAGGCAGCTTTTGGCCAAAGGTGTGTGTCGTGAGCAGGCGCGGTTGGTGGTTCCGGTTGGCAACTACACAGAGTTTTATGCGACGGCAAATCTAAGAAACTGGGCAGCGTGGTATAAGCTGCGCATTGCCAAAGATGCGCAGTGGGAAATTCGTCAGTACGCACGCAGCATAGGAGAACTGCTTGACATACTATGGCCCGATTCGTGGGGTGTACTCAAGGCGCGTGCTTGTGCGAGGTAAGATACATCAAGGTGTTTGCTACTTGGGGAAGGTTAGTTTAATCATACCTCAGATGGGGGAGGGTGGTGGTTGTTCGATGCCCACTTGTTTCATCTGCGCGTGTGTGTACCCTAGTCGTTGTTATTGATCTGTTAACATTTCACATGGGGTCTCTTGGGATGAGCACAACAAAGAGTCGTGGCTTGATTGGCCTTCTGTTGTTTTCTCTGCTTGTCGCGTCAAGCAGACTCGACGCAATTAGTGATAAGACTGCGCAAGGAATCAGTGCCTGTGTTGGATTGGGTGCTGGTGGCTTGACTGCATACTACACCACCAATCAGGGAGCGAGCATCGGCCGCTCGCTTTTTTCGAGTGTTTTATCGGGGGGGTTGTTTGGCGGGTTTTCCTACTTCTGCCTCTATTGGTTGACGCCGCAGGGGCGCATGAGTCGTGCCAAGAGCTGCATCAAGTTGGTTCGGGCTAATAGAATTGCTACAACTGATTTGGACACAACGGAACGAGTACTAGAGGCAGTTAAGGAAGAATATATTTCGAGTGATGTTTATCTTGCACGTGGGTGTCATGATTTGATGAAGCTCCTTGAGGATGCTCGTCAGGCGATTGACTTGTTGGAGTGCGCCTGTCTGGATACTGAAGATCAGCTTTTTATTCGTGAGGCGAATGAGCTGCTCTGGTTTACCCGTCAAGCAGTACCGCGTATAACGGCGACGATAAAAATTATTCGTGAATGCCCGGATTATGCCAAGCAGCTTCGCATTCAGGAAGAACGTCGCATTAGACTGGAAAAGCTACGCCTTGAGCGTGAGCGTCTCCAAGCAAATTTAGAAAAACAGCGTATCGAGCGCGAACGTCTTCAGGCAGATCTGGAAAGGTTGCGTATTGAACGTGAACGTCTTGCTGCAGAGAAAGAAAAGGCACATACAAAGGTGTACATGGATGATGCTTATGCGAAAAACGCTGGGTGTTACTAGTACACGTATTTGACTTGGATGGATTCGATTTTTCATAGAATTTTAGGGGGATTTTGTGTCTAAGGTCCGTTTTTGCATGTTGTTGGTAGCCCTATCTGTTTTTGGACCTGTCCATGAGGCGTATGCCATTAAGCGTGAGACTGTCGAACGTACAGCGATAGTTGCCGGTTTGGTTGGTGTAGCCGCAGGGGCGGCAGCTATTCGTGCTGGTGCCATTGATAGTTGTACGCGTGCCTGTGGTGTGTCGGATATCAAGCGGTATAAACAGTATTTGTTTGGCACGCCAGTTGCTGGCATGGCGGCATACGTTGCCGCTTACGCTTCGCTGTGGCAGTGGTACAAAAAAACAGAATGGCCACGTGATGAAGCCGAGCGGGTTACTCGTCTGCGTCTCGAGAATAACAAGCGCATGATTGGTGAAATGGCGCAGAAAATTTCCCGTGCGGAGCGGAATGAGATGGTTCTCTCTCTTGATGACGGCGTTGCGGCGGTAATAGAAGCCGCTTACAGTTGCCATTTGCGTTCGATTTGTTGGTTAGTTGAGGCATTTGATGGACTTTATTCGTGCCGTAGCTATTTGAAGGGCACCGCAAGGTGCTTACGCATCGCGTTGCCGGAGATGAATAAGGAGCATGCGCAACGAGCACAGGAGCTCATAGCGCAAAGTCAGCCACTGGTTGCTCGTCTTGATCGTGCGATGAAAATTTTGCGTGCAGACAAACGATATGATGAGCAGTTCCGTGAGCGTGAATCATTGCGTCTGCAGGCAGAGCGTGATGCCGCCGAGCGTGCACGACGTGATGCTGAATATGCACGCCAGCAAGCGGAGCAGGCTCGATGCGAAGCAGAGCGTGCTTGTGCTGCCAACGAGGATTGGCATCGATGGGATCGCTGGCGCGAGTGGTGGAGCGGTGGCTCGTATGGTCATCGGCCGCAACGGCCCGAGATCAACGTCAACGTACACAGTAATGCTGGTAATAATGCTGGCACTGCGCATGCCCATACTGGTACGGCGCAACAGGTGCAGCAACCAGATGTGCATATTCATCACACTTCAAACAGCGTGCAATCGTCTGGTGTTGCTTCATCCGGTCCTATTCATGTCAGCTCGGGTAGCGTGCAGTCTGCTGGCGCGGTTTCGTCAGATCCGATTCATTGCAGTTCGGGTAGCGTGAAATCTGTCGGAGTTGCTTCCTCAGGACCCGTGCAATGTGTTGCAGTGGCACAGGTTAGAGCCACCTCGGAATCTAGGCAAAGGCGGCGTCGGACTGCCGATGACAAGGACGAGGATGAGGAATCATCCGGCAACTAGTTGTTGAGCTAGCAGTTGTGCAGTGATGGTGTTTTTACTCTTCGCGTACATTTACCGTGGCGCGTTGGCCGTCATCCGACGGGGTGACGGTGGTGTCAAATTCAGCGGATAGTTTTTGCATGCGTTGCACGATCTCACGGGCCTCGTCTGGGGCGGCGATGTTGACCTGCATGTTGCTGATGCGAATTGGGACCAATTTAAGCATCTTGACACCGTCCGAATCTGCATGGACAACGAATAAGAAGGACTGATCGTTGCGAAGGTCTGGGTAGACTGCGTCAGCCTGATGCCAACCCGGCGTAGCCGTAGGCGTAGAGGGGCGTAGCCCGAGCGTAGACACGGCATAGTCATCAACGAAGTTGCCGGTATCGTAGAGGATCAGCGAGCCTTCATATGTTTCGATGCCTTGGAAAATATGGGCACTGTGGCCATGAATGATGTCAGCACCGGCATCAACCATGGCGTGTGCAGCATCGACAAATTCTTGTGTTGGGCGCTGACGTTTGTTTGGTCCCCACTGCAGTGAGACGATTACCACATCGACCTGCTGGGCGAGTCGTTGGATCTCGAATAATAGGTTGTCCATATCATCGATTGAAAAGTAGTTGGTGCCAGGCGAGCCGGGCCCGGCTCGCCAATCGGGTTCATTATCGGTGGCGCCAATGATGCCAATGCGAATGCCGCTATGTTCAATGACAACTGGCTGTTGTGCTTCGGTTTTATTTATCCCCGCGCCGACATGGGCAATGCCTGCTTCATCGAGCGTATTTATAGTATCGATTAGGCCTTTGTTGCCAAAGTCGCCAATATGGTTGTTCGCGATATTGACGACACCTATCTTTGCTTCGCGCAGTGCTGCTGCGTGGTCAGGGTCTGACTTGAAGTTGAATACCTTTGGCATGGCGTTAGTGCTACGGGTGAAGGTTGTCTCCAGGTTCAGAAGGTTTAGGTCGTTTTCTTGCAGATAAGGCAGTACGGTTCCCCACAGCTCGCGATAGACATCATGATCTGCGTACGGCACGCGTTCTGGTGTGAGAGTTTGGCTGATCATACGGCCAAGCATAGTATCTCCAGCCAGGCCGATACGTATAGTTTTTTTGGTGCGCGCTTCCATATTCCCCCTGCGAAGAAGGGCGATGGCGGCTACAATTCCTATGGCTATTGCCAGGGCGGTTTGGCGGCCAGATGACATGATGCTACTCCTTGGGGTATGTGGGCTGCTTACTGGTCAGAGAGAGTAGAAAAATTTGCCCTCTCGGTCTATGTATTACGAATTTGTGCTTCTTGCTG
>Ga0180433_10005802_pt1 | contig 16506 bp, 14 predicted proteins | sample SS_ome_8_FD_132980 | JGI IMG/M metagenome (GOLD analysis project Ga0180433, IMG submission 132980) | Hypersaline lake sediment archaeal communities from the Salton Sea, California, USA - SS_1_D_1 metaG | ecosystem: Environmental > Aquatic > Non-marine Saline and Alkaline > Hypersaline >... | reverse complement strand
GTGACGAAACGAGTTGGAGACGTGCCTTCACTGGACGAACTGAACAGGTGGATGGCGCTGGCGATGAACATCTGGAATACCACGCCGCAACCCGACCGGGGCGGCAGGACCGCCCAGGAGCTTTCTAGCGAGGACATCATACCGTCTGACTGAGGCCCAACGGCTTCGTCGGCACAATGAGATGGAGTGTGTCTGGGAGGCTCATTCCCGAGCCCACGGGGCGGTTGACAGGTTCCCAGAGTGTCCGCACAAGCAGGACTGGGGGGTAGGCTACTCCGAGGCGCGTTTCCACACGAAGCGATACGTGTCTCCAAGATGGTATCTCATGTATCCCTTCAAGGTATCCTCATCAACCAGGATGGCCTCGCCATAACCATGGACCGGATCAAGTTCATCCTGGCCTTCGAAGGTGAAGGTCAGTCGCGTTCCACCATCGGGGAGCCTCTCAAGTCGTCCGTCGATAGCTCCACTCTGGGCGCCGAACTCATAGTCGCCGTCGAGCTCGCCTCGACCCCCGGCTTCTAGTGTTATGCGTGGGGCGGGAGTGAGGTCCAGGTAGTCATCGTCAAGGTCGGGAAGCTCGACCACGTGCCATGTTCCGGAAATATCAATTTTCGGGCGGCCCTGCCCATCTTTCTTGCGGGCCATTGGCCTTCCTTACCGCTTCGGCGCTGGCTGTAGAATACGCTCTAGCTAATAATGACGCGACATTTTGTCTCCCCACCGTGAAAGGAGCGTTGCCCAGGCGTTTGAGAACAGCGTTTTCGACCTCGGGCGGGGACGGGTTGACCGCTAAGGAGTCCAGTGCCTCTCCTGCCTGCCAGAAAGTGTCCACGCATTTCTCAAGAGGGACAACCGTTTCTCCCGGCGAAGAATCGGCTCCGGCGGGGGAGGCAGTGGCTGCTTCGGGCGACTGACCGGAACGCTTCTTCCTGAGTGTGGCAATAAGCTCTTCCTTCGTCTGGCCGCGGAGCTTGAAGATAAGGAAGGGGTCCTCGTCGAACCGTTCGGCCAGCAGGTAATAGACGGCAGCAATGTGCTTGCAGGGGTTGGCCCAATCCGGGCAAGAGCAATCGGTGGTCAGGTCCTTGATCGAGGTTGGGAAAAGCGATATCCTGGCCTCGCCGAACGCCTCCTCGATGTTCTGGGGCATCTCGCCGGAAAGCAACCGGGCGGCAAACACCGCCTGTGACGACATGGCATCGGTCACCTTGTCCCAGTCCGTTTCGGAAAGAGGCTTCAGCTTGATCTCGATCGAGTACGGTTTTGGCCGGCTCCCCTGGACCCTGGCGGTGACGACTCCTTTCTCGATGTCGATGGAGACCACCTGCCCCTGGCGAGCGTAGGAACGGCCGCGGCCAAGCCTGGCCCCCATGCCGAAAGATTCCAGCACGCTGATCCAGCGTTTGGACCACCAGGTCTCCCCAATCCGTCCGCGCTGACTCCTGGTCTTAAGGCCTTTTTTCACCGGCCTGGGCCGGGTCGGCTCATAGAAACGGTCCCAGTAGTCCCATCTTCCCATGCTACTCCTCCCCGACCGCCTCGCGGCTCAGGGCAAACACCTGCTTGAGCTGGTCGGTTGACATCTCGGTGAGCCAGCCCTCGCCGACGCCGACGATGCTTTCAGCAAGCTCTTTCTTTTGCTCGATCATCTGGTCGATGCGCTCTTCCAGGGTACCCAGGCAGACGAACTTGTGTACCTGGACGTTTCTCTTCTGCCCGATGCGGAAGGCCCGGTCGGTAGCCTGGTTTTCCACGGCCGGGTTCCACCAGCGGTCGAAGTGGAAGACATGGTTCGCCGCCGTCAGATTGAGGCCGACTCCACCGGCTTTGAGCGACAGGACGAATACGGGCGGCCCCTGGCGGTCGGCCTGAAAGCGCTGTACCATCGCATCGCGCTGTTGCTTGGTCGTGCCGCCATGCAGGAAGAGGGTCTCACAGCTAAAGGTATCCCTCAGGTGGTCCCGCAGCATCATGCCCATCTCGGCGAACTGGGTGAAGACCAGGGCTTTGTCCGCCGCGGCCAGTACCTCCTCCAGCATTTCCTCCAGGCGGGCCAGCTTGCCCGAGCGGCCCGGCAGCTTGCTGCCGTCCTGGATGAACTGCGCCGGATGATTGCACACCTGCTTCAGTTTGGCGAGCGTGGCCAGCACCAGTCCCTTGCGCTCGATGCCCTCGGAGTCTTCGATCCTGTCCAGCATCTCCTTCACCACCGCCTGGTAGAGCGTCGCCTGCTCCTGGGTGAGGTTGCAGAAGACCTTCATCTCCATCTTCTCGGGCAGGTCGCTGATGATTGCGGGATCGGTCTTCACCCGCCGCAGCACGAACGGCTGCACCAGGCGTTTGAGCGTTTCCGCGCGGCCAGAGTTGCGGTATTTTTCGATGGGAACGGCAAAGCTGGTGTGAAAATCAGCGGCCGATTTGAGATAGCCCGGGTTAAGAAAGTCCATGATGGACCAGAGCTCGGCTAGCCGGTTCTCCACGGGGGTGCCGGTCAGCGCTATCCTTTGACTGGCGTCCAGCTTCTTGATGGCTTGCGTCTGCTTGGCGGCGGGATTCTTGATGTTCTGAGCTTCGTCAAGGGCGACACGCTCCCACCTGACCCCGGAGAAGAGGCGTTGGTCGCGCTGCGCCAGGACGTAGGTGCTGATGATGATGTCGTGCTTGCTGGCCTGCCGTGCAAACGCCGGGCCGGATAACCTGCCGGCGCCATGATGGACCATGGCCTTGAGGTGCGGGGCAAAGCGCTCAATCTCCTTCTGCCAGTTGCCGACAACCGACATCGGGCAGACCAGGAGAGTGGGGCCGGGCGGAGACTTTCGCCCGCGCCCGCCGCGCTCGTGGAGCAGGAGGGCGATGAACTCGATGGTCTTACCCAGCCCCATGTCATCGGCCAGGCAGGCACCGAGCCCAAGCTGCCTGAGGAAGGCCAGCCAGGACAGCCCTTTGACCTGGTAAGGCCGCAGCTCCCCGTTGAAGGTCGCCGGCGGGGAGACCTCGGTCATCTTCGCCCCGCCGCCCAGCTTGTCCAGGAGGTCTCCAATCCAGCCTTCCGCTTCCACGCCGGCCACCGGCAGCCCGGCTTCAGAGACTTCCCGGCCAAGCCCGACCCAAAGCGCTTCGCCCAGCCTCATCTCACCGTTGCCGTGTCTCTTGCGGAAGAAGGTGACGGCCGCTTCGATCTGCTCGGGTTTGAGCTCCACCCACTGTCCTCGTACCTTTACCAGGGGTACCTTGAGCTCGGCCAGCTTCTCGAATTCCTCGCGGGTAAGGACCTCGTCACCCAGGGCGATCTGCCAGTCGTAAGCGATGAGGCTGTCCATCCCCATCAGTCCCGAGGCGGTGCTAGCCTTACCCTTCGGCCTTAGCTTCAACCTGGCGCTGAGCCGGGCTGCCGGCTTCTGCCACCAGGACGGCAAGAGAACGCCAAAGCCGCTCTGCTCAAGGAGCGGCGCGGACTGGCGCAGGAAGGCGTAGGCGCGCTCAGCGTCCAGCGTTACCGCCACCGGGCGTGCCGTCTTCAGGCTATCATCGATGGCCGGAAACACGCGGGACGCCTTGCCGAGGTCGGCAAGCAGCCGCTCCTGCGGGTTTTCAAACCGGCGTTTCAGGAAGGTAGCAACGCCCGATCTCGTGCCCCAGACCTTCTCAGCGGGAACCAGTAGGGTCCCATCGTCGCTGGCCTGGAGGTGAAAGCTGACTTTCCATTGCTTGCCGTCATCGTCGGGTGAGTCAAGCCGGAAACAGGTGCGGAACGGGATATCGGACGGGAGAGGATTGGCTTGGCTGAGCCAGGCCTCCAGTTCCTTGAAAAAAGCGCCGAGCGCGCTCGGAGTAGCCTCAAGGCGGGGAGCGTCGGAGTAGAGTGCCCGCAGCCACCGTTCTGCCAGAGACGGTGCCTGGTCTCGGCGAGGCGGCAGCAACGGCGCTGAGGCGAGGCTTGCTCGGACAAAGGCGTCAAGCACCTCGTTGACAAAGCTGGAGACCAGGTCGGACGGCAAGAGCGGTCTGTCCTTGTTCTGCACAGCACGGCAGACCGGCGGCATCGAGCTTGCCAGCATCTGCATTCGCCGGGCGTCTTCTTCGCTGGTGAGCGCCTCCCAGGCGGCCCGAAAAGAGGGGCGTTTGTCTTGCTCTCCTTTCTTCAGCGCCGGGACGAAGCACTGCCTGGCAAGAAGCTCGATCGTGAGCTTGGCTGCTTCTACCCAGAACCGCAGGGAACTCCCGAAGGTAACTCCCCGGGGAGGTGTGATCGGCAGGGCAATCAGGAAGTCCAACGCGGCAGCCGGGCCCAGGGCGAGTGTGCGAACATCCCATTGGCTCAGTGCGATGTCATCCCTGTCCTCGGCTCCATCCTCCAGGATCAGTTGCGGGGAGGACAGGGGTGCGGTGCGCGTGGATGGCAGCAGAACAGTCGTCAACGCCCGGGACCTGTCGGGTGTAACTGACTCTCCGCACAGGTCACTAAGGGCTTCACGCAGCGCATCATTTCCCAGTGAAAAAGGATGGGGTCGCGGTCTTCTTGTCCGCCGACCTCGCCCTCGACTAACTGAGGTCGCCAGAGCGGACGACTCTGCCCACAGGTGAAGATCCGTTGTGTCCCACAAAGCATGCAGAACGATCACTGTTTGTTCCTGCTGCGAAAATATGGTCAGCCCATTTTACAGCAAAACCGCCGCATTGAGGTAGCAGTCTCCCGAAACGGCAGACGGCGCCGGTTTCAAGGGTGAACCTTTTGACGAATCGTGTAGCCTTCTCTTGGATTGATGTGGCCAGCGAATCCAAGATCCTCCATTTTCTGTGAAGAAAGCGACCGTACTTGTCGCCCAGTTGTGGTATGATCTATGCATCAGTGCTAGAATACGGCCAAAAGGCTGTGAGGGACTATCATGGGCGAGAGAGAGAGGCAGAGCCGTTCGGTCAGGTTGGCCAGGATGCAGCACCTGCTTTACGTGCATCCGCACGGGATCACCTCTGGCGAGCTGGCGCGCCTGTCCGGTGTCTGTCAAAGGACGGTGCAGCGGGACCTACGGACTTTGGAGGCGGAATTCGGTATCCCGCTGACTCAAGACAAGAGACGATACGGTATCCTGGCAGGCTACAAGCTCGCACCGGTCGGGTTCACACTCTTCGAAGCAGCGGCGCTCTTCCTGGTCGCCAGGCTGGTGCTGCACCAGACGGACGAGTTCAACCCGCACATGCTCGAGGCCATCACCAAGATTGCCGCTGTGCTACCTCCCAGTATCTCGAGTCGTTTCCCATCGAGCATACAGGGGCTGACCGACAAGCCAATTCGTGAGGGCTACGCGGAGATATTCGAGAGAGTGGCCCTCGCCTGGAGCTCCAATCGCAAGTTGAGAGTTCATTATTACTCATACCGCAGCGGGGACGTCAAGGAATGGGTGCTGTCGCCCTATCTTGTCGAGACTACCGGGACTGGCTACTCCAACTACGTCATCGGTAACGCGGAGCGTGAGGGGAAGAGCGGGATTCGCACATTCAAGCTGAGCCGGATCGCGGAAGCCGAGCTTCTTCAGGATACGTTCGCTGATCCTGAGGGCATCGACCTCGACCAGTGGCTTCACTCAGCGTGGGGCGTGATGTGGGGAGATGAGGTTGAGGTCAAGCTCAGGTTCTCGGCAGCCGTCACCCGCAGGGTGAAGGAGTCTACCTGGCACTCCTCACAAGTGATTGAGGACCTTCCGGACGGTGGTTGCCTAGTCACGGTGAGAGTGGGCAGCACTATGGAGATCACACCCTGGATACGAGGTTGGGGCCCGGATGTGGAGGTGCTTGAGCCTGAAGAGTTCCGGGCAAGCTTCGGAACTTGGGCAGAGACGCTTCATGCCATGTACGGCGTAGGTCCAGAAGATACAGTCAGAGACCAAGAACAGTGAAAGGAGACTGATATGCCCATCGTCGACGTCCAATTCAGGATTACTGGGAAATCGATCCCTGTCGACCATGGATACGCGCTCTTCGCCGGCATATCATCGCTTATCCCAGAGTTGCACGACCATCATGCCGTAGGGATTCACCCCATTACCGGTCGACTTGCTGGCAACAGGTCCCTCACCATCACCGACAGAAGCACTCTGACCGTACGCCTTCCGGCGGAGCTGACAGCCATGGTGTTGCCACTGGCCGGCAAGACGCTGAAGATTGGTGAGAGCAGTCTCCACGTTGGCGTGCCCTACACTCGGGCCCTGGTACCCTGTGCCAGGGCCCGTTCCCGCTTGGTGGTGATAAAGGGCTTCATGGAACCTGAGCCCTTCCTGGAGGCGGCTGCACGACAGCTGCGGGAGCTTGGAGTCAACGGAAAGCCACATTTGACAGCGCAATCACGCGTAGCCGAGACTAACATCGGCAGAACAGGAGGCACTCACTCCCACTATCTGCGCCGGACGATTCGCATTCATGACAAGGAGGTCGTGGGCTTTGCGGTGACTGTGAGCGAATTGACAGCAGAGGGGTCGGTGCACTTGCAGGAGAAGGGCATTGGTGGCCGCCGCCGCTTTGGCTGTGGCGTCTTCGTGCCCGACAGGAGATAGCCGAGTGAAGGAGCCAAAAGTGCTACTAGCCAAGACGCCGAGAGACCCTGCCAAGCCGCAGTGGGCGGAGACACTGGTGGGGCACATCGACAACGTCGTCCGCGTCAGCGAGGTACTGATAGACGCAGTGGGAGTACGTTCGCTTGAATCACTGGGCCTGCAGGCTTCTTGGCTTGACAGCCTGAGAGAAGCACTTGTTCGAAGTGCGTGCCTCCATGACTTGGGGAAGGCGAACTCGCAGTTCCAGCGCGCACTGCAGCCCGGGAGACAGCCGCCACAAGCTATCCGGCACGAGGTCGTAGGAACATGGCTACCACTTGCTTTCCGCCAGTTGGATGCATGGCTGTTTCGGGGCTGCAGTGAAGCCACACGCTGGGTCGTGCTGCTCGCGGTCTTGGGACATCATCTACAAGTAAGAGACGGACAGTCTGTCGGGGCACGTGACGGAAGCGGCGAAACGAAGATCGACGTTTTCTGCGATCACTCTGATTTCTACGCGGCTCTCAGTCTGGCGAGTAAGCTCTCTGGGTTAGGGGGTATTCCTCCGGTATTGCGAAGGCGGGAGATTGACCTGCTTAGTAGCCCCGTATTGCCGGAACTGCAGCATTGCGTGCTTGAAGCCACAGAGTGGCATGAGAGTGCAGACTCAGATACGAGACGACTATTTGCACTTACCAAGGTACTCCTGATTACCGCCGATGTCGCTGGCTCCGCTGTGCCCAGGAAGGGACTCGACCCTGGCCAATGGACAGGTGAGGTCTTGGCAAGAGTCTGCCTTTCTGATGAACTGGACGGTATCGCTCGCACTCGTTTGCAGGAGGGACAGCGCCTGCGTGTTTTCCAGCAGGGGGTGGCCGAAAGCAAACGTGCCGTTACCTTTGTCAGGGCCGGGTGTGGAAGCGGTAAAACGGTCGCAGCATACCTCTGGGCGTCTCAGCGGGCGGCTGGCCGCAAGCTCTTCTTCTGCTACCCGACAACCGGCACCGCGACCGAAGGCTATCGAGACTACGTGCCGGCGGAGATGTCCCCCGACGTAGCACTATTGCACAGCCGGGCTGAGTTCGACCTGGAATACGTGGTCAAGAACCCGGAGGACAACACCCTGCATAATGCCATGCGTATCGAATCACTGGTCTCCTGGGACAAGCCCTTGGTTCTGTGCACCGTCGACCAGGTCCTCTCCTTGATCCAGAACGGGCGAAAGGCTCTCTTCTCCTCACCTGCCCTTCTCAATGGGGCCTTCGTGTTCGACGAGATCCACCAATACGATACTCGCCTCTTCTCGGCACTCCTGCGATTCGTCGACTCCTTTCGGGGAGCCCCCATTTTGCTCATGACCGCGTCACTTCCGCCAGCAAGGCTCAGTGCACTGCGGAAGCTCCTCAGCGACAGGGGCGAGGAACTCAGCATCATTGAAGGGCCGGCTGATCTGGAGCAGATTCCTCGCTACACTATTAGGGGGAGGGAAGACGAGCCACCGTGGACGACTATCGAGGAAGCCCTCAGCAGTAGGGGGAAGGTGCTCTGGGTAGCCAACACGGTGGACCGCTGTACGGACTTCGCCGCCCAAGCACAGCAGCATGGGCACACACCAATGGTCTACCATTCTCGATTCCGGTACCTTGACCGCATCGACAAGCACAACGCGGTAATCAATGGGTTCAAAGGTCCGGAGCATGTCCTGGCCGTTACCACACAGGTCTGTGAGGTTTCTCTTGATCTTTCCGCTGACCTGCTCGTAACTGACCTTGCTCCAGCACCTGCGCTGATCCAGCGTATGGGAAGGCTCAACCGTAGGGTCAGCCCGGAGGAGGAATGCTGCCCCAAACCGGTGGTCGTTCTATCCGTTCCCACGCGCTATCCATACGAACAGGAAGACCTGTCGGAGGCTCAGAAGTGGCTCGACATCCTGGGGTCAGGACCGCACTCGCAAGAGGCGCTCGCCTCCGCATTCGAGCAAGTGCGGCATGGAGAGCAGGTATATATGGGCAGGTCCGAATGGCTGGACGGGGGGCCTTTCGCTGGTGAAGCGCCGTTGCGTGAAGCCGGGACTACCATCCCAGTGATCCGGACTGAAGATGAGCCAATGTGCGTTGGTTCTGAGAAGCGACCGGTCACGAAGCAGATCACAAGGTATGCAATCCCGATGCCACTGGGACCTGTAGCCTCGGAGATATCCGGCTGGAAACGGCTGGGTTTTGCATTCGTGGCACCGGCAGGTAGAATCGACTATTCAGACGAATGGGGGGCAAAGTGGCACGAAGAGTAGCGAAGAGAGCGGCACCAGGTATTGCTGGTGAGCTAACCATCAGCCTGTTCGGCCCCGGCATGACTGTCCTCCACAGGGTCGGCCTCGCGGGACTTTGGATGACTTTGAAAGCTCTTGAGGACAAGAATAACGGCCAGCCGGGCTTTGAAGGAATTGATGGTGTCTGGGAGCGTACTGACATGTCAGTGACCTTCCGCTGGAATGAAGACCCGCAGCCTTTCTTCAAAACACTGTTAGAGCGGTCGTTCAGAATCGACAGTAACGGACTCATCTGGTTCCCGGCCCTGGGTGAACCGATGGATAATCCGCAGCAGTCGGTCATTCTTCAGGAGGCAATGCTGGGGTCCTTTCTGCAACATGGAAGAACGAGAAAGGCGGACCCCAGCCAGAAGCCAGGCGGGAGCATTTCCGTCGAGATCAACGGAGCGACGATTCCCATGAGATTCCACAGAGTCCTTAGATACGCTCACCAGGGGGTCGACTTCGACTCCGGTGGTACCAACGCGCTTGCTGGCTGGCAATTCCCCGGTGGCGCGGTCAGGCATACCGGTCTTCAAGGAGTAACCGCTCTCGAGGAGCCACCTGAGAGAGCTCTGGCTCTGCGCTTTGCTGCCGTGGGTGCGGTCTTCTTCCGAATCAGTTCCCGGGGTTCGGGCGTTAGACCTCGCTATGCACTGGTTCTTCCGGAAGTGGAGAACCTGCGGAAGTATGCCACTGCCCGCAGGGCGTTCCTGAGCTACGGCGTGCAGCAGCTGTATGCCAGCGGTACTGCAGAGGCAGGATTCCATGTGCTTGCTGAGTTGAGAGCGGCGGCTATCATTGAGAGTCTCCGGGCGGCACAGTGCCGTGTTGTCTCCTTCGGCACTGTGCCATGGTCCACGCAACAGAAGACCCGGGTGAATCTGATGACGGTACGCGCCCGGTCCGAGAGAGACCTGCGTACCTTCAGACTATGCCGTCAGGTTCTGAGTCCAACCCTCGTGGTCCGGCAGGAGCGAGAACCATTCTGGGATGTCCCCCAGGTACCAGACCTGATAGCCCGCAATCTCACCGAAGCCAGACCGTGGTGGTACGGCTTCGCCGATTTCGTAGCTGACAAGGAGCGGCGGGAACATGTCCTGAGATATGAGAAAGGAGGACTGACAAAGATGGTCGAAGACAACGAGGCATTCCCCCAGGGGCCAGAACGGCTGTTTGTCATGGCCTGCCACGAAGCATGGCGGCGGAGGCTGGCTCACATTGGAGAGAAGGCACGACGTGAGCATTCCAGGTTCGGTGACCAGGTGAGCCGTGAGTTTGACAAAGTCAGGGTCAACTTCGCACGGTGCAAGAACGCGGCGACGCTGCGTGAAGCGGTCACAGACTTCTGGGCACGTGGTGGGGGTCCGCTGAAGCCGCTCCAGGAAGGCTGGGGCGAGATACTACCCCTGCTGGATGACAGGAACTGGCAGAAAGCCAGAGACCTGGCTCTGCTGGCCCTGGCAAGCTACCGACCGGCAACCAGGGAAGAGGCCGAAGCAATCGAAGGCCCGGATACATCGAACGAAGGAGGAGAGCAATGAGCAAGCACCTGTTTGGCCTGGTCGTAACCCACCACGGCACCGCAGCCAACAACCGTGGTGAGACCGAAGGGAACATCACTACTCTTCAGAAGATACTGTGGAAGGGTGATGTTCACACAACCGTCTCTGCGGAAGCGATACGTTTCGCAATAAGATGGTACTGGCAAAGACGCAACGGTGACGAGTACCTCAACCGGCAGTGGGATGACAACATACTCAGACACACATGGCAGGACCCCGAGTTCAAGGGTGGAGTCCAGTTTATTGACGATGACCTGCTCGGCTTCATGAGCGCCAGAGCCGCGGCACAGGAAGCGAACGAAGCGGAGGAAGCCCAGCGAGGCAGCCGTACCCGAGCCAGGGGAACAGTCGACCGACGGCGGGGACGCCTGGAGGTATCGAGGGCGATATCACTGTCACCCTTCGCGGGCGACATCACTTTCAACGCTGCATCTTCAGGCGCGACGCCCTCCGCGAGCAGAACCGGGGTAGACCCGGTGCCCTATGGGACTGAGGTACATGCCACCCGCTACCAGTACGGCTTCGCCCTCACCCCGGAAGACCTGGTGGATAGCAAAAGAGCCCTGGCAGTTGTTGATGCCATCCTCTCTTTATCCGAGGTGGCTGGCAATCAGTCACGCTTCCTGTTTGACTTCTCTCCGGAGTCCGTCGTCTTCCGGTGGACTGACGATTTCGCTCCCCGAATGCTCTATGGGTTCGCCCTGAATGGCGATGGCTCCCCGGCCATCCCCGATGTCATGCACCGTATTAGTGCCGGAGACATCAATCCAGCGGAGATGGTCATCGGGGGACCGATAACCACTGCGCCGGGTGTGGCGGTGCTGGAAGACAAGGGTGCCTTCCTCAGCCCCGGGGTCAAGGCCGCTGCCGAGGAAGTGAAGAGGCGCATGAAGGAGACGCTGCAAATAGAAGAATAGGAGGAATCAGCCATGGACTCCCTGCGTCTTTATGTCTCGGTTCCCGTCGCCGGGTTCCGGGTTGCTCAGGCTCGTGAGTTCTGGGAAACGTATCCGTGCCCGCCACCCTCCACGATATATGGTATGCTGCTCTCGCTCGTCGGCGAGCCTAACCGTCTTGTTCATCAGGGAACAGAGATTGCCGTTGCCCTGCTTTCTGAGCCGGAGCGGTCGGTCGTCCTCCGTACCCTCTGGCGGGTGAAGGACAGGAAATCCCCTCCCGGACTCGACACCAACAGGCGCCCCGATTTCCAGGAGTTGCTGAGCGATGTCCGGCTCTCGGTGTGGGTACGTCCCGGTAGAAGAGAAGGTGCTTCAAACGGCCTGGCGCATCGTCTCCAGGTGGTGTTGCGCGAACCACACAGGACATACCGCTTCGGGGGGCTTTCCCTGGGGGAGAGCACGCATCTTGTGGACGAGGTCCGCGGATGGCGAGCGGACGACCCTGCTCAGGGCCGCGTCCTTGTCCGCAATGAAAGGGGCGATCTCAGTCTGCCTGTGTGGCCGGACCACGTGGGGTCAAAGGATACGGCCTGGCAGCAGTTCACATTGGGAGAGACCAGCCCGCTGGGAAGCGAGCCGCCAGAAGAGGCATGGGTGGCAATCCGGCCACTGGAAGCAACGTGAAGACGGATTCACTTGAACACGAACCCCTCATCCGGGTCATGGCCCTTCACGCCCTGGCCTACTGCGAGCGGCTCTTCTACCTGGAAGAGGTCGAGGAAATCCGCCTGGCCGATGCCTCTGTCTATGCTGGCCGCAGCCTGCACGAAGAGCTTGAGCAAGACGAGGAGGAGCGTACCGGGGAGTGGGTATCCATGGAGCTGTCCAGTGCGGACCTGGGCATCGTGGGCAGGATGGATAGTCTGCGACGCCGCGACGGGTCGCACATCCCGTACGAACACAAGCTAGGGAGGTCGCGACAGGAAAGTAAGGTAGCGGGCGCCTGGCCGGCCGATGCTCTCCAGGTAAGCGCCTACGGGATGCTTCTAGAGGAAGAGACAGGCCAGCCTGTTCAGGAGGGGAGAATCCGCTACCACGCCGACAACGTCACCGTTCGGGTGCCCCTGGACGAGGCCGCCCGGAACGCTGTGCTGACCGCCATCACCCGGGCAAGAGAGCTGCGCGCTTCTCCTGACCGCCCGCCCGTGACCGAAAACGACCGGCTATGCATCCGTTGCTCCCTGGCACCGGTCTGTCTGCCCGAGGAAGAGCGCCTGGCCAGTGACTCTGCCTGGCAGCCGGTTCGCCTCTTCCCGCCGGACCGCGAGCTCACGATCATCCACGTGGCGCAGCACGATGCTCGCGTCAGCCGCTCCGGCAACGTTCTGAAAGTCGAGTCTGTGGCAGGCGGCAATGCCAGCTTTCCCGTTCACGAGGTGGAAGCTGTGGTCCTGCACGGGTATCCCCAGATTACCACCCAGGCCCTGCACTTCTGTGCTACCAATGACATAGCCGTACACTGGATATCCACTGGCGGGCGCTACGTCACCGGCCTGGCTGCCAGCGCCGCGACCGTGCAACGGTCCCTGCGCCAGTACCGGGCGCTCTCCGACGCGGCGGTCTGCCTGGCCATCGCCCGTAAACTGGTCATGGCCAAGGTCGAGAACTCGCTTCGCTACGTGCTCAGAGCCACCCGCAAAGACGGGCGGGATTCCCCAGCCATCGGCACGGCCATCGACACACTTCGCAACTGCTTGAAGCAGTCCGCTCACTCTGACACAGTGAACTCGCTACGCGGGCTGGAAGGGGTGGCTGGGCGGGCATACTTCGCCGCCCTGTCAGCCCTGGTAGGGCAAAACGTGCCCGAGTCCATGAGGATGACCGGCAGGAGCAGGCGTCCTCCCAAAGACCGCTTCAACGCCGTACTTGGCTTCGGCTACGCCCTTCTCTACCAGGCAGTCCTGCAGGCGATAAGGGTCGTCGGGCTGGAGCCTGCCCTGGGCTTCTTCCACACGCCACGGTCGGCCGCGCACCCACTGGTACTGGACCTGATGGAGCTGTTCCGCTTGCCTCTGTGGGACATCGTGCTCCTCGGCTCCGTCAATCGGCTGCAATGGGACCCCACCGCGGACTTTGCCGAGACCAGGGGCGGCATCTGGCTCTCAGACACCGGACGCCGCAAGGCCATACAGCTCTTCGAGAAGAGGATGGAGGAGAGCTGGAGGCATCCCGTGGTGGACTACTCCCTCTCCTATGCCCGGTTGATCGAGCTGGAGGTGAGGTTGCTGGAGAAGGAGTGGGCGGGACAGCCCGGTCTGTTCGGCCGAATGCGATTGAGGTAGACTATGGCGAAGAGACTGTGGTATCTGGTGGCCTACGACGTTCGTGAGCCGAAACGTCTTCGGGACGTCGCCAAACACCTCGAGGGCTACGGTGAGAGGCTGCAGTACAGCGTCTTTCGCTGCCGTCTCACGGAGCGGGAGTTGGAGCGGCTGCGGTGGGAGCTGACCAGGAAGATGGCAGAGGAGGATGACCTTCTCGTTGTCGGCCTGTGCGCCCGATGCGGGGCCCGGGTCAGCCAGAGGCAAGGTGATGACAGGTGGAAGGAGCCTGCAGAGACATTCAAGGTGGTATGAGCGAGCCATTCAAGCACCTGAGGATGTGAGATGGAAAGGGGTAAACGGAAGGGTCGAACTGAGCGTGCGAGCAAGGCTGTCAGGCACGCTGCGGAGGAGCCGCAGGTAGTTGAACGGACGCCAAGGAGGTTCGGGCGAGGCTGGGAACCGGTGCACGAGGTGGATGATGGGACTGTATCCTCAAGAATCGAGGGAGAACCGGAGGGAATGTGCGAGGTGCTTGAGCGCAGCTTCACCGATTCGAGCTTGGAAGCCAGTTGCTGTGGAGATACCTCTGATGCCGAAAGGCGTTGAGCACACAAAGGCGAATACCCTGCTGATCGTAGCTGCCTCGTGGAGATACCTCTGATGCCGAAAGGCGTTGAGCACTTGAACCAATGCTCTCGCCCATGCCGGAGAGCAAAGTGGAGATACCTCTGATGCCGAAAGGCGTTGAGCACTCAGTCCAAACAGTAAGGACAGTTAGACTGTCTAAGTGGAGATACCTCTGATGCCGAAAGGCGTTGAGCACCGGTCAAGGCGAAGCAATGCTTGCTGGTTATCTCTCCGTGGAGATACCTCTGATGCCGAAAGGCGTTGAGCACCTCCCTCTCGCTCTCAGCCCGCGCATTCGTGTAAGTGGAGATACCTCTGATGCCGAAAGGCGTTGAGCACACGAGCCAGCGAGCGGCCAGGTGGGTTCAACTCTCACGTGGAGATACCTCTGATGCCGAAAGGCGTTGAGCACCCCTCCAGTCGCGCGGCGTCGTCGGCAGTTATCGGGTGGAGATACCTCTGATGCCGAAAGGCGTTGAGCACATCCCGTTCCCGATCGACAATGTGCTGCTGGAGCGGGTGGAGATACCTCTGATGCCGAAAGGCGTTGAGCACTTGACAACGTCGAGATTCTGGCAGTCGGCACGTGGGTGGAGATACCTCTGATGCCGAAAGGCGTTGAGCACCTTTCTCCCGCCGGCGAAATCTTCCGCGGCAAGGGCGTGGAGATACCTCTGATGCCGAAAGGCGTTGAGCACTCCAGACCTTCGCTCTGTCCTTCTTGGAACGCTCTGGTGGAGATACCTCTGATGCCGAAAGGCGTTGAGCACGTACAAGCCAGGCGTGGTTTGAACCGATTGTCTCACGTGGAGATACCTCTGATGCCGAAAGGCGTTGAGCACCTTTCCCCCTCCGGCTCTCCTTCCCACATCCTCATGTGGAGATACCTCTGATGCCGAAAGGCGTTGAGCACGACTTCGGCTCCGATGAGTCGGCGAATATCTCGTCGTGGAGATACCTCTGATGCCGAAAGGCGTTGAGCACCTAGGGTCAAACGAGCGAAGGACTGTACCAGTAGTTGTGGAGATACCTCTGATGCCGAAAGGCGTTGAGCACATATGAGTATTCGGAAACTTCCCATCGGTAATGCCTGTGGAGATACCTCTGATGCCGAAAGGCGTTGAGCACACCTGGGGCAACTGCAGCAATTGCCGGCGGAGGAGTGTGGAGATACCTCTGATGCCGAAAGGCGTTGAGCACGCCTACCAGACATGAGCCGCGTAGAGCGGGCCTATGTGGAGATACCTCTGATGCCGAAAGGCGTTGAGCACGGTATACCCTACGCCGCCCCAGCTGATCAGGCGTGTGGAGATACCTCTGATGCCGAAAGGCGTTGAGCACACAGCTGGGTCCAGGTCGAGGACGGCGACGACGCCTGTGGAGATACCTCTGATGCCGAAAGGCGTTGAGCACACACGGGCAACGGGCCTGATATTGGCGGCCAACCTGTGGAGATACCTCTGATGCCGAAAGGCGTTGAGCACTTCTATTTTGCAAGTCAGCCCTTGCCTTTCCCCCGTGGAGATACCTCTGATGCCGAAAGGCGTTGAGCACCCGTCTCTCCGTTTGACCTGGAACACCTGGCTGATGTGGAGATACCTCTGATGCCGAAAGGCGTTGAGCACGCCAACTCAAACATCCGATCCTTGAATGCCTGTAGCGTGGAGATACCTCTGATGCCGAAAGGCGTTGAGCACATTTTCCCCTGGGGGAGATCCCCGGGGAGCTTCACCCGTGGAGATACCTCTGATGCCGAAAGGCGTTGAGCACGCCGCACTACCGACCACCGCGATACCGGTCACCACCCGGGTGGAGATACCTCTGATGCCGAAAGGCGTTGAGCACCCGTCTACGCCAACTGTTTCCAGTGAGTTGATAGTGTGGAGATACCTCTGATGCCGAAAGGCGTTGAGCACTTTTCTTCTACAGTAAAGGAAGACTCTACGCCTAGCTTGTGGAGATACCTCTGATGCCGAAAGGCGTTGAGCACTAGAACTTGAGGGATTAGCCACTGAGCACAAAAAGTGTGGAGATACCTCTGATGCCGAAAGGCGTTGAGCACTGGACAGCAGCGTTGATTACGTACTGGTGTGAGCATGTGGAGATACCTCTGATGCCGAAAGGCGTTGAGCACCCGGTATCCTAAAACAAAGTAAAGTCCCAGGAGGTGGTGTAACAGAGGGGGTGGCAAGGAGACGGCCACTGCGTCATCCTTACTGAAGGGAACGACAACAGTGAAGGAGATGACGGCAG
>Ga0180433_10005801_pt1 | contig 16515 bp, 14 predicted proteins | sample SS_ome_8_FD_132980 | JGI IMG/M metagenome (GOLD analysis project Ga0180433, IMG submission 132980) | Hypersaline lake sediment archaeal communities from the Salton Sea, California, USA - SS_1_D_1 metaG | ecosystem: Environmental > Aquatic > Non-marine Saline and Alkaline > Hypersaline >... | reverse complement strand
CCTTCGCCCATCTCACCGTAGCGGCCTGGCTCCGGGTCGTTGTAGACTATGAGAACTGTGGGACGCACTGCGGGTATCTCTCCAGCGCGCTGCGCAGGATGTCCCCGATGAGCACCTCATACCTGACCCCCACCCGGCTCGCCATAATGGGCAGGTCGCCGCTCGTGGGGTTCAATCCCGGCAGCGGGTTTATTTCGAGGAAATGCGGGACGCCGTCCCGGCTGAGCCTGAAGTCGACCCTGGCGAGGTCGCGACAGCCCACCGCTTCGAAGGCTCGCACGCCCGACTCAGCGATTTCATGCGCCAGGCCAGGCTCCAGTTGTGCCGGACACTCATAGTCCACCAGACGTCTCCAGTCGCGCTTGACTTCCAGGGAGTAGACGAAGTACGGCTCCCTTGTCCTGGGCAGAACACGCATGATGCCCACAACCACCGGTGGGGAGTTGCCGACCACGCCGACAGTGATCTCATCTCCGTCTATGAACTCCTCCACCAGCACCGGCTGCCTGTAGCGCGCCAGCAGGGAAGCCGCCTCCTCCACGAGGCGGCCGGCATCCTCGACGCGCGAGGTGGAGCGTATGCCCATGCTTGAGCCTTCATGGGCCGGCTTCACGAACGCGGGAAAAGGGAAGGACTCCCATCGTGTCTCGCGTAGCTCTCTCTCATCCGCCACTACCCGCCATCTCGGGGTTTGGACGCCACGCTGAGCCACCACGGTCTTTGCCAGGGGTTTGTCCAGGCAGATGGCCAGGCACGCCGGGTCTGACCCGGTGTAGGGTATGTCGAGCATCTCCAGCACCGACGGGACCTGGGCTTCTCTGCCCCTGTGGATGCCCAGTCCCTCGGCGATGTTGAACACCAGGTCAACGTCGTGCTGCAGGACCCCGGCGAGGAACTCCCTCCCTCCCCCCAGCCTCACCACCGAGTGTCCACAGCCTTCCACAGCAGCAGCGATGGCCTCGACCGTCTCCAGGGAATCGTATTCCTCGAGGGCGTCTTCCGCGCCGCACTGCGCCACCGGCACCGCTGTCTTGAGATCATACGACAGCCCTACTCTCATCTTGTCCTCCTCAGTGGCAGGGCCACGGTCCCGGCCTGGCTCTCCCGCTTGCCAGCGGCAGGATGCACCTTCTTGCCGTTGCGGCGGCGGCCGTTCGAAGGCCGCGATGGCGCCGGATTCCGATAGCGGAACAGCCGGAACTCGTAGTTCCTCAGTGTCAACTGGTCCTTGGTATGCGATACCACGTAGTCCGGCTGAAGAGGGACCTTACCTCCGCCATCAGGGAGGTCGATCACAAACGTCGGAATGGCCAGACCCGAGGTATGGCCCCTCATACCTTCTATGATGTCCAGGCCGGCATCCACCGATGTGCGCAGGTGCTCCGTCCCCTGCACCTCGTCGCACTGGAAGAGATAGTAGGGGCGAACCTTGATTCTCAGAAGCCCGTGACACAGCTTCATCTGTGCTTGCACACTGTCGTTGACCCCGCGCAGGAGCACAGACTGATTGCTTACCGGCACGCCGCTGCGCAGCAGGCGGTCGCATGCCATGGCGGACTCGGGGCTTATCTCTCTCTCATGATTGAAGTGCGTGTTGAACCAGATTGGCCCGTATCTCGACAGCATAGTGCAGAGCTCCTCGTCGATACGTTGCGGCAACACGACGGGGAAACGGCTGCCAATGCGGACTATCTCCACGTGCCTCATCTGGCGCAGCGCCGAGAGCACCTGCTCCAGGCGATGGGTAGACAGCGTAAGCGGGTCACCGCCTGAGATAATCACGTCTCGAATGTTGTCGTTCCTTCGGATGTAGCCCAGCATAGCCTCTATCTCGGCAGGCGTGCGTGTCCACGCACCATGACACCACTCCCTCTTGCGCGTGCAGTGCCGGCAGTACACCGGACACACGTTGGTGAGCACCATGAGAACTCGGTCAGGGTAGCGATGAACCAGCCCGGGGACAACCGAGTCGCTTCTCTCCTCCAGGGGGTCCTCAAGCCCCAACCCTCCCATGGCGACCTCACTGACACAGGGTATCGCCTGCTTCATGATGGGGTCATTGGGATCGTTGGGGTCAATGAGGCACAGGTAGTGTGGGGTCACTGAGAGGGGGTACCTGCCCGTCACCTGGCGCAGTGCGGCTCGTTCCTCGGCCGATAACGGGATGAACTGCGCGAGTTCATCAATGGAGGTGATGCGGTTCCGAAACTGCCATTTCCAGTCGTTCCAGCTCCCCTCCGGGACGTCACTGAAGAACCGCATCCTGTTTCGCAACAGAACGCTACTTGGAGGTTCCTCTTCCACCTCCTCGGGAGCATGGGCCGGACCTGGCGCCCCATGAGCGACCGCCTCCGCGGCCATCGTTGACGTATTCATTCAGGCTGCTCCTCTACCGTTTCCTGCTAATCCCAGCAGAATATTGTTGCACAATTCATGAAGTAGATGTCATGACTTCTATAGCATATATATCACCCAAGCCCGTCTTTGTCAATAGGTTTTTCAACGACTTTCCACGATTCCACCACTGCCTTTTCCAGCTCGAGGACCAGCGCATGGCCGAAGTGGAACGCCAGAGTGTCCCTCTGGGCCTCGAAAATGCATACTCCCTGGTCCCGGCAGGGTAGCTCATCAAGGAAGTCGCTGACCCGCAGACGCCCGCATTCCCAGGCTATGGGGAAGAGAGAGCAGACCATCGGCTTCAGCATGCGCGGGTCGAGACGCTTCCTGTTGGCAAACCGGTGGATATGACATCCGCCTACGATGCGGTCGAAGAACACACACTTGCCACCAAGCACCTTTGTCTTCTGGATCTCACCAGAAGGGAAGTCGGCATCAGGGATCACGTCGTGCTCAAACCACTCCGACGCTGGATACCCCACTGTTCTTTCCAGTTCCGGAGCGTAGGCTCGCAGCCTGTCCCTTTCGGCAGCATCAACCGGACAGCCATAGTCACAGCAGGCCTCGTGACAGAAGCCACAGTCAATGCAGCGCGCGTAGTACCTCCTGGTCAATATGCTCTCGTCCGCCTCGTGTATTCTTACGCCTGTGGTCTTGCTTCTCACCCTGATCATGGGCCGCCTCCGCTCTCAGACCGCAATCCTCGCCCGGCATCCCATCAAGGAGGAGGACTGCGACTGGCTGCGCCCTGGTCTTGCTCCCAATCAGCACCCAGTTTGGCGGCCAGAAGGCCCCCATCATCCCCAACCCGAGTCCCGACACCGAACAGCCGTGGCATCGAACGGCCGGGCCTCGGACCAGCCACGTTTCGTTCGCCAAGCAAGAGTTCGGCCAGGCCCACCCGTGGCACGTCACGCACCTCGGTGACGCCGCGCAGCAGCGTGGCTGCCACCACCCCCCGCAGCACCCCCGATATCAGGAACAGTGTAAGCAGACTGTAGCCGCCAACGGGCGGCAGATGCGGTGCCAAGAACCCGCCCGCCAGCGGACCCAAGCACATGGCCGCCGCGTTCATGGCGCCAAACAGAGCTATGCATCGCGTCCGGTTCTCCGGCGCAGCGGCGTCGTAGATGAAGTTGGTGGTTCCGAGGATGAAGCCAGACCAGGCAAACCCGGAGAGTACCTGCACCACGACCAGGTAGTACAGGTGATGCCCCACGGCCCACAGCATCGGAACCAGCGGTATGAGAACAGAGGTGAACCTGATGACTCTGATGTTCCCCACCCGGTCGCTGCGCCTCCCCCAGAAGGTCAGGAAGAGAAGATTCGACAGCGTGCCTGCAGCAGTGATCCCGGCATAGGTGATGTAGTCGAATCCCAGGTCGCGCAGCATGTAGGCAGCGAAGAATGGAGCCGCCATGTACACCGACAGGTACATCAGCGAGACGTAGATGGTGAACCTGCCCAGGTTGGATGAGCCCATGCTCCGCGCGATGGAGAACAGGCTTTGCCCCATGCTCCGTCGCTGCAGCGGAGGCTCATGCATCCTGGAGAGGAAATACCAGGACACCAGCCTGAACAGTCCGGCGCCCCCGAAAATCACCGAGAAGCCGACAAGAATGTGCGACGCGGAGAAGTGCAGTACGACCCCACCGATGATGAAGAAGGCGAAGGCCACCAGGCCGCACACCCACCCCCGCAGGCCGAAATACCTGCCACGGAGCCCCTCGGGAACCAGGTCGGCCATCATACTGCCCCAGGCGGGGTTCACCACGGAGCCCAGCACGGTGCTGACCGTGACCACTCCTATCAGCCACCATACCTCTCTCGCCAGATGCAGGTGGGGGAGGGAGAAGACGAGCATCCAGACCAGGGCATGTGCGAAGACAACGGGCAAGATGAATCCCTTGCGGCTACCAGCCCTGTCGGTGGCATACGGAGCCACAAGCTGTGAGACCGATGTGGCAAGACTGGGGACGCTGGCAAGAAAGCCTATCTGCCTGATGGTGGCTCCCAGGGCCAGAGCGAAGGGAGTGATGTAGTCCTGCGTGAGGCCCAGCATAGCCGAGTAGGCTGAGCCTTCCATTATGCTGAACCTAAGGCTTTTCCTTACCTCTATTGCACCCAGTGGGTGACCGGCCAATTGGATGCCTCTCTACCACAAATCACGGCGCATTGCGACCGCCGCGCGGAAGGGTACACGGGGCACGCTTCACCTGGCCCGCTCCTCTCCCGCGGGCCCAAAAAAGGCGCTCCTGGGCGGGGGAACAACCTCCACCACGTTTGTCCCCGGCCCAGGATAGACGACCCCTTCGTTCATGGCGTCGCATGTCTCCGCGCGCCATGCTCCGACACAGATGCTCTCTATCTTGCCCGCCGGCGCCGCAAGCGCTGGCGTGAGTCCTCCTTCCGACCGCCATCCGCCGGAACGCTGTCACGGCTCATCGGGCACACGCACCAGGCCATCGATCTACCCGCTCAGAGCTACTCGTGCCATCTGCCCAGGCGCCCGACGATGGCTCTCCTCCGCTGCCAGCCAAGCGATGCCACCGCCAGCGCCAGCCGACGCAGTCCGTCATCGGGGCTGAGGCCGAAGAGGACTGTGCCGTTCTCTACACGGGACTGAACCAGCCCAGCTTCCGTCATGTTGCCCAGGGCCCTCTCCAGGTCCAGTCTGCTGCACTGGAGGGCATAGGCGACTATGTGCCGCGGCAGGCTCTGCTCCGGGTGCCGGCCCCAGAACGCAAGCAGTTCCATGTCCAGGGGCTCGGCCACATGCTGGCGAAGGAATGCAAGAAGTTCTTCGTCGCTCACCGCTTCCATTCTTTCCATATCAGTCGTCACAACTCACCTACCCACTCTCGTTCTGCTGGCTGTGTCGGGTGTTTCGCGGACACGGACCTACAACAACGAGTGTTTATACTGACCCATCTGTCATGATGCAGGTATCATGCTATCGCTATCATGTATCATACGTCATTATAGGAAGAATATCAATGGGTTCTGCCCCCCAATTTCCGAGATTGGCGAGAAGTCGGTTCCGCTTCGCCGCATGTTTGCCCTCCGAGCTTTCACTCGGTATCATCTTCGTTGGAGCCATCTTGGCCACGCTTGGGGGGTGAGACATGAAATCGGATACCGAGTACCTGTGGTTCAACACCAGCAAGCATCGTGAGTTCATCAACATCACCGAGAAGGTGGAGGAACTGGTAAGGCGCAGTGGCATTGCCGAGGGTTTCGTGCTCGTGTCAGCGATGCACATCACCGCCGGGGTGTATGTGAACGATGCGGAAACAGGACTGATCGCCGACATCGAGGAGTGGCTGGAGCGCCTGGCCCCTTTCAGACAGGAGTACCGGCACCACGCCACCGGCGAGACCAACGGCGACGCCCATCTCAAGAGCCTCCTGGTCCACCACGAGGTCATCGTGCCCATCACCAACGGCAGGCTCGACCTCGGCCCGTGGCAGCAGGTGTACTACGCCGAGTTCGACGGGCAGCGAAGGAAGCGGGTTATCCTCAAGGCGCTGGGTGAGTGAGAAGACGCCATTCCTACGCAGCGCGTGCGCGTCCCGCGGGTCACGCGTTTTGCCGTCGGTCGTATGGTCGTCTGAAGGCGAGAACGCGGCGCTCTTGCACGCCGCTTTACAGCCCTGCACAGATAGGATAATGTGTCCACAGGGAGAGACCCACCGGGTTCCCCGCAACTGGCGAAGCGGCGTGCCGGAGCGCCGGACATACTGACAGCCAACCGAGAGTTGTATGGTCGATGTCAAAGAGGTAGCCCACAAGGTATACCGTTTCGAGACGCCGATACCCCGAGCGGGCGGCGTCTTCGCCGTATATCTCATCAGCGAGCCGCAGGGGGTGCTGATAGAGCCCGGCCCGGCAGCCGCCGTGCCCGTGATACGGGAAGCGATGCAGCGCGTGGGTATGAAGGGACTGGCCTGCATCATCCCCACCCATATCCACATGGACCATGGCGGCGGCATGGGCACGCTGGCACAGCTCTTTCCTGAAGCCAGGGTGCTGCTCCACCCCACGGGGGCCAGGCATGCCATCGACCCTACTCGCCTTGTTGAGGGCACCAGAACGGTCTTTGGGCCCGATTTCGAGGATGTCTACGGCCCCATACTCCCCGTACCCCAGTCACAGGTATGCGTGCCCGAGGATGGGGAGGTGATCTCGGTCGACGGCAGGGAGCTGCAGGTCATATACGCCCCGGGCCATGCCCAGCACCACCTGGCCATTCTCGACCGGAGCGTGCACGGCCTTTTCTGCGGTGAAGCCCTGGGCATACCGGTGCACCGCACCCTGCCGCTGGCTTTCCCCTCGGTCGCCCCACCCAACTTCGACCCGGAGCTCTACCTGAGCACTATCGAGAAGCTGAGGCAGCTACGGCCCCGGGTCGTCTTCTACTCGCACGGCCCCGTTGTCACGCGGGAGCCGGAATCGCTCATGGACTCGGTGGCGGAGAATACGCAGGCCTTTGGCGACCTCATCCTCAATGCACTGAGGCAGGGCAAATCGGAAGAGGAGGTCAGGTGCAGGCTCAACGACTTCATGGCCGGTAGCCTGGGCATTCGCATGGACGAGGGCGGGCTGGCGATGACCGTCGGCGGCTACGCCGTGTACTACCGGCGCAAAGGCCTGGTGTGATCAAGCGGCTGAACAGGCGCTAACTCAATGATGGAGACACCGAATAACGGACCACAGCCACCGCCGCCGGGCGAGGCAGCGGCTGCGACCAACGGGGTGAGCAAAGGGACCGCCCTCCTCGTCGCTACCCTGGCATCCTTTCTCATGCCCTTCATGGGCTCGTCCATAAACGTCGCCCTCCCCTCTCTGGGGAAGGAGTTCTCCATGGACGCCGTCCTGCTGAGCTGGGTGGCCACCTCCTATCTGCTGGCCGCCGCGGTATTCCTCGTGCCCTGGGGCAGGCTGGGGGACATATACGGACGCAAGAGGATATTCACCGCCGGCATAGCGGTATATACGCTAGGCTGCCTCCTCTGCGGCCTCTCCGTTTCCTCCGCGATGCTTCTCTCCTGCCGCGTCGTGCAGGGAATGGGCAGCGCCATGATGTTTGGCACCGCGCTGGCCATCATAACCTCGGTGTTTCCTCCACAGGAGCGGGGCCGGGCCATGGGTATCACCGTCGCCGCGGTCTACACCGGGCTGTCCCTCGGCCCGTTTCTCGGAGGCCTGCTGACGCAGCACCTGGGATGGAGAAGCGTCTTCATCGTCAACGTCCCGCTGGGCCTGATAATGATCGGCTTCGTGCTGTGGAAGCTGAGGGGCGAGTGGGCCGAGGCGCGAGGAGAGCGGTTCGACTTCGTCGGCTCCGCGGTGTACGGCGGTGCCATGGTGGCGGTAATGTACGGCTTCTCCCTCCTGCCCGCCGTGTGGGGGGCGGCGGTAATCGCTGCGGGCGTGCTGGGCATCGTGGCCTTCGTCAGATGGGAAATGAGGGTGACGAGCCCGGTGCTGAACATGAGCCTCTTCAGAAGGAATGCCGTTTTCGTCCTGTCCAACCTGGCCGCCTTGATAAACTACAGCGCCACCTTCGCCGTCACCTTCCTCCTCAGTCTCTACCTTCAGTACGTGAAGGGGTTCAGTCCACAATACGCCGGCCTCATCCTCGTGGCCCAACCGGTGGTAATGGCCGTGGTCTCGCCTTTGGCCGGAAGGCTTTCCGACAGGGTCGAGCCGAGGATCGTGGCATCGATAGGCATGACGCTGACTACCGTCGGCCTGTTGTTCTTCGCCTTCGTTGGAGAAGGGACGACACTGGCGTTCATCATACCCGGCCTGGCAGTCCTCGGCCTCGGCTTCGGCCTCTTCTCATCGCCGAACATGAACGCCGTCATGAGCTCGGTGGAGAGGAGGTTCTACGGGGTGGCCGCGGGGACAGTCTCGACGATGCGACTCGTCGGGCAGATGCTCAGCATGGGGCTGGCCATGCTGGTATTCGCCGTGGTCATCGGGAGGGTTGAGATCACGCCTGAGGTCTACGCGCAGTTCATCAGCGGGGTCCGAATAGCGTTCATCGTCTTCGCCGCTTTGTGCTTCGCCGGCATCTTCGCCTCGCTGGCCCGAGGCAGGGTACGCTAGCGACGCCGGACCATCAGACGCGGCGGAGAAACTCGTCGATGCGGCGGGCTGCCCCGGCCGCACCGCCGTAGGCCCGCATCTTCTCGCCCAGTTGCCTGGCATTCGAGGCGAAGGAAGGGTCGGAAAGCACCTTCTTCACCTTCACCCTCAGTTCCTCCACCGGCACCCGCCTCTCGCCGGAAGCGTCTTCGGCAGGCAGCACCAGCTCCGCCACCCCCAGAGCCGCCATGCGCCGCGCATTGCTCTCCCGCTCGGAGTAGGTAGGGATGATGACCGCCGCTGTGCCGGTGTAGGGCCCGATGAGGCAGGCCCCCTGCCCGCCGTGGTGGACCAGCAGGTCCGCCCTCTCCGCCATTGCCAGGCCGGGAACATAGGCCTCATAGTGGAAATTGGCCGGCAGGGGAGTCACATTCTCGGGCAAGGCATGATGGCCGGTGGTCAGCACGACCTGGACCTTCTGGTCCGCCAACGCCTCTATGCAGGCGTGGAGGACAAGGATGGAATCGGCCCACGAAATGTGCGCGCCATAGCTGGGGTTCCCGGTGTACACCCACACAACCGGCTTCCTCCGGCTGAGCGCGTTGGCCCAGTCCGGCAGCTCCGCCTGCGGCGTCTGCCACAGGATAGGGCCGATGTAGGTGACGTCGGCCGTCTCGGGAAGCGGGTCGGTCTCCGGTGTTCCCACCACCAGCGTCAAATCACCGACGTGCAGCTCCCCGGTGCTGCCGATGGGCGCAAGGCCGTACTCGGCGAGCACCTTGTTGATCACCGGCACAGGCGTCGGCACGTCCGGCGGCGGCTCCTTCCACCAGATGAGACCGCGACTCTGGGGGTGCATGTCGGCCTGGATGACGCTCACCAGTGGCCGGCCGAGCACTCTGGCGGCGATGCAGGCGGACAGGTTCCACGAGTCGACGATGACATCCGCGCCGAAACCTGCCGCCAGCTCCATGAAGGCCTCGCAGTTGCCCCGAACCCAGTTCTCGTCCAGATTGCCGGTCAGGGCGGAGAAGTGGTCCACGTTCCACACCTCGGTAGTGTTGGGAGGCCATATGGTGGGTATGAAGCGCAGGTTGGGCTGCAGGTTGTGGAAGCCGGCCTCCTCGATGAGCCTGGCCGGTGTCTGCGCCGGACTGCAGAAGGCGATCTCGTGCCCCAGGCTCGCCAGCTCGCTGGCGATGGGCACGGTGCGCGTCACCAACCCCAGGTCGTTGGAGAACAGCGAGGTGAAAAGAAACCTCGGCATGAAACCCTCCCTTCGCCGGCATGGTGTGCGAGTCTGGACGACAGGCGCATGCGACAGCCCGACCCAGCGACTTTAAGCCAGCCGCGCCGCAAATGTCAACTGGGCGTGGGCGGCAGCGCCCGCGGCGAAGCCGGAAAGCCGCCGCCGTGAACAGGGCCGGGCGTAGTGCGGCTCGCTCTTTGCCCCCTGAGACTTAAGTCACATACGGCTGCACGGTGGTGGAGTAGCATAAACGTAAGCCGCACAGGCTGTCCCTCTTGCTAAGGGCCCGGGTGTTCGCACCTGGGCCCTTCTTGACTCTCGGGCCTGCCCGTCCACATAGCACGTGCCTCGCGGTTGCCACGCATTTGCCGCCGGCGCCTTCATGCTCCGACAAGCGCGGCCCTGACGGGCAGGAGCCGCTCTCCATGCAGCCCCACGTGTTTCGCAGGCGTCAGGCCCATAGTACCATTGGCAGGGCGACGCAATCACGACCTGGCGCACCGGTTCAGTATCACCGGGCCGAGGGTGGAACCGGAACGGCCCGGAAGCATACAGGAGGTATGGACGAGCATGAGACTTGGCGAAATCAGGACCATCGCATCCGTGCTGAGGAAGGAGGTCGGCTGGTCATGGCCGGCCTTTCTGTTGAGATGCCTGCTGCGCAGGAAGAGTGTGTTCGCCGGTACGCACTGGGCTGCTGATAAGGGCGATGAGTCGCGATTCGCGCGGCGGGTGTGCCTCAGCGTCGCACTCTACGTCCGTCTCAAAGAGAGGCTGGGGGGAGAGAGGGCGCTGCAGGTGATGAGAGACATACTGGTCCCCATAGGCTCACGCGAGCAACTGGAGAACGCCAGATCGCTGAGCGTCCAGCACGACGACGACATGCACCGGCTTCAGGCCTTCTACGACTTCATGGGCAAGGGCGGCGTCGGCAAGTTCGTCGAGAGAACGATAGTGGAGCAGAGTGAGAACGTCCTCAGCTACGAGGTGAGGGGCTGTCTCTTCAGCCGTGTCTACAGTGAAACAGGGACGCCGGAGTTGACGCAGTTCTTCTGCGAAGTGGACCGGGACTTCTTCCCCAAGGCCTTCCCCGACCTGGAGTTTCACCGCGGCGGCTCCTGGGAGAACACCGTTGCCTACGGCAAGGACCACTGCACGTTCATCTTCGAGCGGAAGACCGACGGTGGGCAAGCATAGAGACAAGGCGCACGCCGAGAGCTTCGTCTGCTCAACAGGAGGGAGCAATGGACAAGTCAGTTGTGCTAGCTGTGGGTGATAGTCTTCGCCTGGGGCTACTCAAGGGCAGCATCGTCTACGCAGGCATGCCGTCTGACAGCGTCTACTCCATCGTACAGACGAAGACAAGGGGCTACCGGGGATTTGCCTGGAACCTCTTCTTGCCGTCGACGACAAGTGAACTGACGATAGGCGGAGTCCGCATCTACGTGGAGAACGCCACACCCGATGCAATCACGTTGCGGATAGGATGAGGCAGACACTGCTGGATGTGCAGGCTTGAAGCGGCACCCCGAGATCACCCTTGACAAAGCGCCGAGACAGTGATAGATTCTGGCAGGTATAGTCATGTCCGACCATTCATGAAGTGGGTGTGGTGTGGGGCCCAGGCATGTAGACTGCCGAGATTGATTGCGCGTACTACTGGTTAGCACACCGCATCCTTTGGAGGAGGCTCCGCTCCCCCCACTGTCATTGGCCTATCTGGCGGCCAGCCTTGAGCAACACGGTATTGACGTGGAGATTCTCGATTTCCTCGTCACTCGCTACACCCCTGAGAAGCTGAGGCGCAAGCTCGCGGACTACCGGCCGCACCTCGTCGGCGTTACCTGTGTTACGCTCAACTATCCTCGGGCTTCGCGGATTCTCAGAACGTGCAGGGCCTACGACCCCAGCATTACCACCCTGATCGGCGGTCCTCACGTAACCTTCGCCCTTGGCGAGACACTGCTCAAGTCGCCCTGGATCGACGCGATAGTGATAGGTGAAGGGGAGACAACGCTCGTCGAGATAGCGACCGCGCTGGAACAGGGCAATGACTTTCACCAGGTCCCCGGCATCGCCTTCGCCGATGCAAACAAGGTGGTCAAGACGGAGCCCCGCCCCCTCATACAGGACCTCGACAAGCTGCCGATGCCAGCGCGTCAACTGCTGCCCCTGGCCAGGTACCGCGCGCTGGGCATGCCCAGCACGGTAATCACAAGCCGCGGCTGTCCGTACCGGTGCATCTTCTGCTCCGGGCGGCGCATGTTCGGGCCCAAGGTCCGCTTCCGCGACGCTGGACTGGTGGTCGACGAGATTGAGCAGATTCACCGCGATTTCGGCTTTCCGCGGGTCAACATCGTCGATGACACCTTCACCCTCAATCACCGCCATGCGGGCCAGGTCTGCGAAGAACTGCTCAGACGCAACCTCAAGGTGAAATGGGCCGCCTTCGCCCGGGCGGACACCGTCACCGCTGAACTGGCAGAGCTGATGAAGAGGGCAGGCTGCGACTTCGTCCTCTTTGGTGTCGAGTCGGCTGATGAGGGCATTCTGAAGACGATAAGGAAGGGTATTACCCTCGAAGTGGTGGAGCATGGCGTGAAGACAGCCACTGGCGCCGGGATCATGGTCTTCAACTCATTTATCCTCGGCCTGCCCGGGGAAAGCCCGGAGACGGCCCGCCACTCCATGGCATTCGCCCAGCGGCTTGACCACGAGTATGGCGCCAAGTATGGGTTCCACGTCCTCTCTCCCATCCCGGGAACCGAACTCTACGAAAGAGCCGGGGACTACGGCCTTCGCATCCTCAGCAGAAACTGGGCCCGCTACGATGCCAACCAGCCGGTTACAGTCACCGCTACCATGACTGTGGACATGGTGAAGGAGATCGTCGGTGAGTACGACGTGCTGATGCAGGGCTTGCACGAGGACACGAAGCGGCGGGCTGAGGCCGGAGACGCCCAGTGTGCCGAGGTCGTTGCCGAGAAGGAGGGCCGGGAGTTCGTGTGGGGACTGCTGAATGGGGACGTCATAGAGAAGCTGGGCCCGCAGTCAGCGGCCGTGGCCGCTCACTCCGACGCGGCCGAAGCGAAGCTCGCCCAGCGGGTCTCACGAAAACTGGGTATCCCCATAGAGGTAGCGCAGCAGCGCATGAGGACACTGGTGGCGGATGGCTCCCTGCGCCTGGAGCAGCGGAGCGATGGGGCGAGGTGGCGATGGAGTGACGTCCCGCCGCTTGCGGCAGGCACAGGCAACGCTCTGGCCGCAACGAAGCCGCAGCGCTTGACCGCCACCGTCCGCAGCTAGTATCCTGACTTCCTCTTGCTTTCCACGGGTTGATTCCTCGTATCTGGCTACAGAACTGGTATGATTCCTCTGATAGCTCACACGAATGCCAAGAACCAGGGGGCGCAAGATGTTTTCCAATATCTTTGGATGGTCTGGAAAGATTCTTAGGGTAGACCTGAGCAATTCCAGAATAACAGAAATGGACACTATGCCATACGCGGGTCGCTTTCTTGGCGGGCGTGGTATTGCCACTCGGATATACTGGGAGGAAGTGGGACCCGAGGTTGGAGCATTCGCCCCTGAGAACCTTCTGATCTTGATGAGTGGCCCCTTGGAGGCTACCGGTGTTCAAGGAGCTTCGAGACTCGAGGTCGTGGGCAAATCTCCCATGTTGATGCCGGAGGGGTTCTGCTATGGCAACCTCGGTGGGTACTTCGGGCCTTTCCTGAAGAAAGCAGGCTACGACGGTATTGTTGTCGGCGGGTGCGCCAAGAGACCCAGCTACATACTGGTCAACGATGGCGAAGTGGAGATTCTGGACGCATCTTCGTTATGGGGAAAGGGCATCTGTCAGGTAAGGGAGATACTGAGGGAAACACATGGAAAGAACGTACATTTCGTAACCACCGGCGTGGCTGGCGAGAACAAATGTCGCGCTGCAACCCTGATGACTGATCACCAGGGGAGCGCCACAGGTGGATTCGGTGCGGTAATGGGTTCGAAAAGGCTCAAGGCCATTGCGGTGGTTGGCACCGGAAAACCTGCTGTGGCCAGACCGGAGGAGCTTACCAGACTTAACCGCTTGACAATCAATCTGAGCAATCAGGAAGACCTGGGGACACTCCTTCCTGACGACCTGGGTTTCGTGAGAAGAGCCCCATGCTATCAATGCGGTCTTAGCTGTGGGCGGAACGTGATTCGAACTCCATCAGGAAAGGAAGGTGTGCGGAAATGTCAATCCAGTGCATTCTACTTGCCCTGGGTTCAGAAAAGCCCTGGAGAGCCGATAGAAACCGTCTTCGACGCAACACAGATAGCCAACGACTTCTCTCTGTGCACGGTTGAACTCGCCAGGATAGTCAGATGGCTTGAAGACTGTTACAGATCTGGATATCTCACAGAAGAAGAGACCGGCCTGAAGCTTTCCAAGATAGGCAGTCTTGAGTTCGTCGAGCAACTTGTGAACACGATAGCATACCGGGAAGGGTTTGGAGACGTGATTGCTGAGGGACTCCCCAGAGCCGTACAACGGCTTGGGGAAAAAGCTCAGTCACACGTAACGGGAATTATCTCGAGGGTAGGAGGGGTAAACGGTTCCCACTACAACATCACCTACCTCCTTAACGCTTTGGAGCCGAGGAACCCTATAGGTATGATTGGTGAGCTGGCTGGAATGCTTGGTCAGTGGTTTATGCACCGGTTCAGCCCAGGGTCGTCCCCTGTATCCTCCGAGGTATTCCGATCTGCAGCCGCCAGATACTGGGGAAACGAAAGAGCATGGGACTTGACGTCATACGAGGGGAAGGCCGCGGCGGCCGTGAGAATACAGAACCGCACCTATATACAGGACAGCCTGATTCTGTGCAGCAATGCCTGGCCGGTCATGTGCTCATTCAGCACTCCTGATTATGTTGGCGATCCCAGCATTGAGAGCAGGCTATTCTCTGCTGTGACAGGAATTGAGATTGATGAGGCAGGCCTGGAACTGTATGGTGAAAGGATATTCAATCTTCAGAGAGGAATCCTGCTGCGGGAAGGCTGGCAAGCCAGAGCATCCGATATACCGGGAGACCACGTGTTTACTGACCCTGTCGAAAGGAGTATCGGAAATGCACCGGCTGTCCTTGACCTTGATGAAACAGCATTCTTCTTCAATTCGCAAATGACCGTCCCCGGGTCAGGAGAAGAGCCGGTATCTATTGCGCACAAGTCCCTTGATACAAGGAGATTCGAGAAGATGAGAAGAGAGTTCTACGAACTGCGGGGATGGGATACTGAAACAGGGCTCCAGAGATCCGAAGTCCTTGAGGGTCTTGGTCTCTCAGATATGGTGCGAGAGCTGGCACAGCGGGGACTGGTAAGATGATGGAACATACTCATGACATCTGTATTCATTGTCGTAATGGTGTGAGCTGCTTCGCGGTGTACGTCGGGGTACACCGCACCGAGCTTGGCGCCGAAAGCCTGTTGCTCCCGCATCAGGTTGTCAAGCGGCCGGTCGAGTGAGATATGTGCCCCACTACCGCTGTGCCATGGTGCCTCTGTCTGGCCGGGCTGTCCTCATGCTACAATAGCTCAGCGCGTACTGGAGAGAAGGCGCCGGGGGGAAATGAACCGACCGGCTGAGCTGTACCGCAAAGCGAAGCGCACCTACCGCGAAGGCGGGGTGCTGCTCTTGCTCCGACGGGGACTGGGGCTGCTGCGCTACCTTCTGTTTCAACACCGGGCCTACTACTTCTACAGCATCGTCCTCGAGCCAGAGCAGATCCCGAAGCACGCGGTCGAGCCGCCAATCGGGAACGTGTCATACAGAATCGTGTCGTCCAGCAAGGAGGCCGACATTCTCGAGGAGGAGGGTTTTGAGTTCAGCTCGCGCGTCCCGGATGCAAGGCGCAGACTCGACGCGGGGGCGATCGCTACGTGTGTTTTCGTCGGACACGAACTGGGCAACATTGTCTGGGTCGCCACCTCGCAACAGGCCAGGGACAGCCTGCCGGAGCCACCGTTCAAGATCGACTGGTCGGGCAGGGAGTGCTTGTCGAGCGACGGATGGACCAACCCCAAATTCAGACGTTCCGGTCTTCTGACCTACGGGGACATCAAGAGACGCCAGTTCCAGGTGAGCGAGGGCATACGGGTGAGCAGTTAGGCCATCGCCAGAGGGAACATCCTCCTCAGAGCTTCGCCGAGAAACTCGACCCGAGGATCTGCGCCGAAGGCCGCTACCTTCGCATACTGTGGTGGAGATCGTGGCGGGAAAGGCCGCTTTCGCAGGGAGGGGAATGACGCGCACTCGCCGCGCGGGCTGGATGGTGGGCCATTCTGGACTCGAACCAGAGACCTCAGTCTTATCAGGACTGCGCTCTAACCTGCTGAGCTAATGGCCCTTCTTCGTACGGCTGCCGCCTCAGCATCCGGCCCCACCGCTGGTCTAACCCGGATTCGGCCTTCATCCCCCAGGGCGCTGTCGCTTTCGGCGCGGCTTTCTGCCAGGGGCGCTGTGGTACGGCTGCCGCAGCAGGTTTCCCCCCACGCCCCCCTGCACCTGCGGCGGCGGCAGGCGAGGCAAGTATACCACACATAGAACGACCTTAACTACTGGATAGTGGAAGGAAGCAGTAAACCTTTGTTGTGACAGTGGCTTTCGCCACCGACCGACCTAGGAGATAGAGGCAAAGCCTCGAGTCTCCCTAGAAAGGAGGTGATCCAGCCGCAGCTTCCGCTACAGCTACCTTGTTACGACTTCGTCCCAGTCACCAGCCCCACCT
>Ga0180433_10005799_pt1 | contig 16520 bp, 8 predicted proteins | sample SS_ome_8_FD_132980 | JGI IMG/M metagenome (GOLD analysis project Ga0180433, IMG submission 132980) | Hypersaline lake sediment archaeal communities from the Salton Sea, California, USA - SS_1_D_1 metaG | ecosystem: Environmental > Aquatic > Non-marine Saline and Alkaline > Hypersaline > Sediment... | reverse complement strand
TCTGCAGGAACTGGCGCACGTACGGCGAAAACGTCTCGACGTACCGTCGCTGCCCTTCGGCGTACAGCGTGTCGAACGCGAGGCTCGACTTGCCCGACCCGCTCACGCCGGTTACCACGGTCAGTTTCTGGAGAGGTATACGCAGGTTGATCGACTTGAGGTTATTCTGCGAAGCGCCCTCTACTATGATGTAATCGTCCGACATGGTTCAGTACCAGATTCGGGGAGGTGCATCGGTTCCCACACGCAACGGTCATCACTGGCGGATCGAATAGTTCTACGGGGAGAAAATGGGGTCCTACGACACGCGATCCTGTAGACGAAGACGATCCAAACCCATCGACCTGCCGTTGCAATACATGATACACGGCATTGGCGCCGTGATTCAAGCCGCCACCAGGGGCCGGCTTCCGCTCACGTATTGTTTCGCGCCTCTCGCGAGCCGGACTTTCTCTGATGGTGGACAGGCGTTCATTGCACCGACATGCGCCCCTGACGCGGCGGGCACGCCTCGGCGCATCTCCGACGAGACGCCCGTCCTACCTTCAGTTGGGGTAGCTTGATAATGGTACGGGCCGCCTGAAGGGGCGGGGTATCAGCGCGAACTGAGGGTCACAACGGTACCGCTATGGGCTTGCGCCGATCGAAGATGGTTATCGCTGTAAAGCCCGCCTTCCTCGCAAGCTCGACGCCGGTCTCGATGTCGGCGCCGACATGTTCGACACGGTGGGCATCGGAGCCGACCGTGACTATCGTGCCGCCGAGCTCTCGATAGCGTTGGACGACAACCACGCCGGGATAGGGTTCGCCCGGTGCTTGCCTGACTCCGGAGGTGTTTATTTCAAGCCCCATTCCCGTCTCAACGAGTTTGTGCAAAATCGGCTCGATCCGCCCCATCCATTTCTCCACGTCGAAGGGCCCGTACCGTTCGGTGCCGTCTCGCTTGACAAGGTCAATATGTGCCAGAAGGTCAAACAGTCCGCTCTCGACCACCGGGAGGACGGACTCGAAATATCTCTCGTACGATTCCTTCTCGGTCTTGCCTTCGAAGAAGTGGTTGCCGATAAGCGCGCCATCCAGCCAATGTCGCGCACCAAGCACGACATCGTAGCGTTTGCCGTGGAGAAATTCGGCAATCTGGGTCTCGTACACGGTCTGGTAATCCACTTCGACACCAAGCTTCACGCTGAGCCGATCGGCGAATCGGTCCCGCATGCGGTCAACCGCATCGAGGCTTTTCTCGTAGCTATAGAAGCCGTATCCCTCATCTGCGGGCTCCGTGTCGTAGTGCTCGGTGAACACGATCTCCGTCAACCCGATCTCGACCGCTCGTTCGCAAACCGCCTCGACGCTGGCGTATGCGTCCACGGACAAGTCCGAATGAACATGATAATCAACCTGGAGAGGTCTCACTCGTTTGTTACACATATCCTGTTTCTTTATATGCCCTAAATGCGCAGGGGCGCGGTCGCGCCGGGTCGCCGTGGCGACCGCCGACGCCGGTCAAGACGCCCGTCGTGCTATTCACTCCTTAGCCGCGGTCAGGAGCACCCCTTCCCAGTGAATCTTCAGAGTCCCGGTGCTTACAGCGTGACGAAGCCTTTCCAACCCTTCCTGAAACTCATCATCCGGCAGAAGCTGCAGTGTCGAGACCCACTTGTCGGCCACCTTCTTCACATACTCGCTATCCGCTGCGTACGGCTCCGTCTGGACGGGACGCATCTCTATCTGCCGGAAGCCAGCGTCCTGCAACCATTCCTGTACCGCATCTATGCTTGGAAACCGCGCGAGGTCGATCGAGGCGAAGCTGGGGAAGAACTGATTCATCGGGTGCCGCCGTATCCAGTCGTGCGAACAGGTCAGTATGGCTGCCCGGCCGCTCCGCAACACGCGATACAGCTCGCACAACGCCCCTCGAACGTCCTCGAGGTGATGCATGACAAGCACAGCGTACGCGAAGTCGAATTTCCCGTCGCTGAACGGCAGCGCGTGAGCGTCGGAGCGCACGTACATAACGGAAGACGACTTCTGTCGTGCGTACCGCAGCATCTCGGCCGATTTGTCAACGCCAAAGACTGTGGCTCCGGTAAGCTCTTGAAACGCTGCGGCAGCCGAGCCGGTTCCGCAGCCGACGTCGAGCACAGCCGCGCCGGGTCTCACCCGCGCGACCTCTGCGAGTCCTCTCGCTATCTGCTCGCCGCCCGCCCGATACCTTTCGTACTGGTGCGCTATGTCGTCGTAATTGATCCGTGTATGCACGGTCCACGTCTATCGCTCACGATTGTCTCGTACATGCCCTGTCGATTTCGCCCGTAAGCTCGTCGATCTGCAATCTTCGTTGCTCCATGGAGTCACGTTCGCGCAGCGTCACCGTCTCATTCTCGAGCGTATCGTAATCGACCGTGACGCCGAACGGCGTTCCGATCTCGTCCTGTCGCCTGTACCGTCTCCCGATGCTTCCCCCTTCATCGTACGCGGTGACGAACTTCCTCCTGAGATCCAGCTCGATCTTGCGTGCAATATCCGGAAGGTTGTCCTTCTTTACGAGCGGGAACACGCCGACTTTGACCGGCGCTATCAGTGGCGAGAACCGCAACACCACCCGTTCGGGTTCCTCGTCGTAGGCGTCGCATAACACCGCGAGGAGCGTCCGGTCGAGGCCTACCGACGCCTCTATCACGCTCGGTATGAACTTCTTCCCGGTAGCCTCATCGAAATACGATAAGTCCTTTCCGGAAAACTTCGCATGCTGCGACAGGTCGAAACTGCCACGGTTGTGTATCCCTTCGACTTCCTGCCAGCCGAATGGGAACTCGTACTGTATGTCAAAGGCTTTCTTCGCGTAATGAGCCAGCTCTTTCTTATCGTGCTGCATCGGCCTGACGCGTTCCGGCTTGATCCCGATATCGAGGAACCACTGTCGACGTTTGGCGAGCCAGTCGTCGAACCATGTGTCCTCCTTTTCCGGATGGCAGAAATACTCTATCTCCATCTGCTCGAACTCGCGGCTGCGGAATATGAAATTCCGCGGAGTTACCTCGTTGCGGAAACTCTTCCCTACCTGGGCAATCCCGAACGGGAGCTTCATACGGGCGACCGATTGGATCTCCTTGAAGTTCAGGAACAGCGACTGGCACGTCTCCGGTCTTAGATAGACGTCAACGGTGTCCTCCGCTACCGCTCCGAGCTGCGTGCGGAACATCAGATGGAACTTGCGCGGTTCCGTGAGCTCGCCACCGCATTCCGGGCAAACGTCACCCGGAATCTGGTCGGCACGAAACCGCTGCTTACACGATTTGCAGTCAACCATCGAGTCGTGAAATCCGTCCAGATGACCTGAGGCAGACCACACCTGCGGATGCGTGATGATGCTGGTGTCCATACCGACCACATCGTCGCGCCACCTCACGTTCACGAGCCACCAGTCGTCCCGTATGTTCCGCTTGAGGTCCGCGCCGACCGGTCCGTAATCCCATAGCCCGCTGATACCGCCGTAAATCTGACTCGACGGGAGAATAAACCCGCGCCGTTTGCACAGCGACACGAGCTTTTCCATCGTGTCCGACTTGCTTTTCGGAACCGGCTTCGTCTGGTCGCTACCCTTTTTTGCCACCCGGATTACCCCCTTTTTCTGTTCTGACGCCTTCTAAACGCGAGAAATGCGACCTCGTTTCGCAGCACAGTGACGTTCCGATATCAAAAAACCCCTTCTCGTGCTCCCACTTGAGTTGAGGGGACGAGAAGGGTTTCTTCCCGCGGTTCCACCCCGCTTGCCGGGCATTCTCTCTCAACGACCGGCCGCTTCGTTGCACTGTAACGGGTGCCGCCCGTCCGGACCTACTCCACAGTTCGGTCCGGAAGCTCCAGGACGCCTTCGGTCCGCGCAGTCCGAGGAAGGTTCTCAGCCGCGACCTTCCCTCTCTGGTCGGCGCTCTCGGACTTACTCCTTCCTTTCACAGCCTTTGCGCTATGAGGCTCTACCAACAAGGGGTAGGACGGGCGTCTCGTCGAAGATGCGCCGAGGCGTGCCCGTCATTTCATGGGCTCTCCTCGCCAGGGCGAGTCTCCGACACAGCCGACTGTTCCACAAGATGCCCATGCCACGTCAGCGTGGCTCTTCTTGTTAAAGCCTCTATGTCCGTCCTCAGTATAGAAAGGGCACTGCGACTATGTCAAGAGCCATTCAGTCGGCGTGCCGCGGATCCTCACTCTTTATCAATGACCGATTTCACCATCCGAACGACGCCTTTGACCATCTCGTCCTCGACTTCCGGCGCCCAGCCGACCGGCGAGGCATACTGAATCTGGATCACGATACCCTGATACGCCTGTAAGCGGACGAGTTCGCGTGTCGGGATATAGAGGTTGTGCTCGCCCATGTACCCGGTGACAAAAATCGGTGTATCGCGCCGGAACCCGTCCTTGACACGCATCACGATCGGCGCGCAAATCTCGCCTTGCATGGCTACAAACGGCATCGGACCGATTGTGGCGACGATCACTTCCTCGTACACACACGGGAACTCGTCGTGGATGCTGTCATCGTATTTCTTCAGGAACTCCTTATCGCTCTTGTGAATGAGGTAGGTATCGTCGCTGCAGACCATGTCGGTCGTCTCCGTCGGGAACGGCAGCCCCTTCTCGTAGTACCGCAGCAGCATCCTGACCCAGTTCGTGCTCCGGTGCCTATGCGGATACGCCACAAAACCGACATCCGCCGGGAATTTCTTCGCCTTTTCCAACGCTTCCTCGCGGGAGATAGGCGGCGCTAACGGCAGGGATAGTACCTCCATCCTGCTCGAGATCGGGCCGGTCACGTCCTGAAACTCACCGTCGACGATCTCCAGCACAGCTTCGGCAAGCATATGGCCGAGCATCTTGCACTTCTCCTCCATGAGCTTATCGAGATATTCAGGACCCTTCTTCCGCGCCTCACGCTGCAGTTGTCGCAGGTCTTCGAGCCGGCCGGGGAACTGGTTCCCGGCACCCGACGCGGCATACATCGCCTGGACGCCGGGTATCGCGGCCTCTATCTCGTCCATCGCGTAACCGGGATGACCGACACCGACCTTTTTCTCCGACGCCTGCATCGGATGGGTGCCGTGAGTGAAGAAAAGCGCTATCGGCCGGTCGCCCTGCATGACTTTCAACATCTGTATTTCATAATCGACCGGCGCATTGCCGACGCTGGCGATGAAGTAGCCGTAGCCGTTGCCGAGCAGGACCTTGACGGGACCGCGCTCGTTGGCTATCGCCTCCTTGATCAGATCGAACATCCTGTTAGCAAGCCATTTCCCATACTCGAAGTTGTTCGGATTGATCTGTATCGGCGCATTGTGATTGTGCGTCGCCAGAAGTATCAGGTGTGACGTGTCGATCCCCAGCTCGTCCCGGACGCGCTGGCGCAAGAACGGCGTAGCGTGATCCAGACAGTTCAGATCGTACGTGATGATGATGAGCCGGTTCGATCCGTCGTTCAACACCAAGGCACGGGCGTAGATATCGTGGAGCGTGCCCTCGGAAACGTTCCCGTTCACCATGACCAATGGCTCTTTGTTCGTAATCACCGCCTTGGCAACGCCGGCTTTCATCTCAACAGCCGGTGCAGGAAGCGTAAGCGACACAGCAGCCAACAAGAATAAACAGACAGCGACCGCTCTCAAAACTCTCGACCATTCACTCATTTTCAGTAGCTCCTTTCCTCAACAGGCCTGTATGGTGAATCGCCTCTTGACCCGAACAACTTCCGTCGATGCGAGAGAACTACTCGCGTTACTCCACATTCCATCCTCCCAGTTTCAGCGTTGCCGCTGCACCTTCAAGATCCTCCACTGCGAATGTTCCCTTGACCGTCTTCTCCTCGCCGGGCAACAGGCTGAAACAGTTCTCGCTCCAGAACGTCGGCGCCACTTCGTTTCCTCCGGGCCCTTTGGTTACCGCGAGCCTGATGAAAAACGCCAGGTTCTTTGTCGGATTCTTCACCGCTACGCTGACGATGTTCTCATCAGCTTTTTTCTCGATGCCGGCGGTCACATCGAGCTTCACGGCGGGCAGTTTACGGAGGTCGGTATGGTCTGCCACGGATGTCGGGCTGACGTAGTATTGCCGGTCCTTACCGTACCCTTGCTTCCCCGGTATGTCGGGCACCGTGGAGAGCCAGTAGAAGTTGTCATCAATCAGTTTCCCGGCGCTGTCCTCGAGCTTGAGGCTGAGAAAATGCGATTTGGTCAACCCTTCCGGCCAATCGATAGTGCAAGCGTGCGTCTTACCATCCGCCGCGACGTTCACGGTGGCGCTTCGGGAGTACTTCTCGGTCATATCCATATTGTACACCTTTGCCGTGACCTTCAGGCCGTTGAAGCCTTCATACAGCCCGGTCACAACGTAAACCGAGTCGTCGTCGTACGAATACTGGACGTGCAGCGCCTCGCACGCCTTCTGTGCGCCGTAATATGCGCCGGTCGCCATCAGATACCAGTCAACGTACTGCCACGTCATCGCGGCGGGCCATGCCGCATCGTACTTCCAGGTCGTGATACCGGTTGCTGAATACTTGTTCCTGCCATACGCTTCATACATACCGCGGGCGCTCTCGTAATTCATCACCTGGGCCGTCATGCAGAAATCGTCGATATCATCTGGCTTCCCGTACCGTGCGTGCAGCGCGTCCAGCAACGTCTTGAAATACGGTCCGCCCTGAATGACCGTATGAAACGACCACGCGTCGGTCCACAGCGGCCAGAGGTCCTCTTCCGGGATCATCCTGCGCACGCTTTCGACGGGCGCAACGATCCCGCCGATGCCTCCGGATTGAGCGAATCCCCATGCGCCGTCCTCCTTGTGCGTATAATAATGAGTGGGGTTCGCGTATGTCCACAGTTCACGGGTACCGGTGCGCGTTCCTCCCGTTTCGAACCTGTCCTTCACGTTGAACGCGCCGGAATGTGGCTGGTAGGTTCGCTCCGGCGTATATTTCGCGATGAGATCGCGGTACGCCTTATCCAGCGTCGGCGTGGGGAACGTCTCGTCGTGGCCGAGGAAATGCACCAGGCTCGGATGGTTTCTTATACGGAGCATCATGTCCTCGATACAGGCGATGGCGAGATCTTCGTCCGGAATGCTCCGACCGAATATCTGCTGCGTGACCATCACCCCGTGCTTGTCGCAGATATTGTAGAAATCGTCCGTCTCCCTGATAGAAAAGCCTTCCGATCGAAGCATATTGAGGTTCGCCTCTCTCGCGTAGCGCACCAGCGCGTCGTACCGTTTCGGATCCAGCCGCAGCAACATATCGCACGTCATCCACGCGCCGCCTCGGATAAGGATGTTCTTCCCGTTGACCATGTACCCACGCCACCCTTCGTCGTTGATGTACGTGGTCGCCTCGCGGATACCGAACCGGACGCGTTCCGAATCCGACACGTCACCTTTCACGGTGAACGCCAGGTCTAGATCATACAGCTCCTGCGGACCGACCGGATGCGGCCACCATATGCGCGGGTTGGCGATATTCAGTTGGCTGAATCTGTCGGGAGTAAACTTCACGAGCTTCGTCTCGTTCGGCGCGAGGGTGACGTTCTGCGAGAACGTGATATCCTCGATCATCCCCGTCAGTTCGCCGGTTACCGCCGCATCCGTCACATTCGTGAGCTCCGCCGACACCGTAAGATGCGCCATCTCCAACGAGGGCAGATCGAGGTCCGTGACAACATACGGGTGTCGGACCCGAACCGGGCCGGTCGCGGTGATATACACGTCCTGCCAGATACCGACGTTCATGTCCGGCGGCTGCGGGTTGTGGTCGTCCCAGCCGGTTGTGGCTTCCATCTGTTTCGTGCGATACTCTTTTTCCGGCAGCTTGCCCGGCGCGATGGTCTCGACCGCAAGACAGTTGTCTTCACCCGGGCGAACGTAGCCGCTTATGGGGAACTCGAACCGGCGGAACATCCCTATTACGTCGTCGCTGCTTGCCACCTTGCGCCCGTTCAACCAGACGTTCGCTTTGTAATTGATCCCGTCAAGGTGCAGTATGAGATTCTTCCCCTGATACTCCGCAGGCAGCCGGAACACCGTGCGGTACCACCATGGCGGGTAGAACGGGCTGTCTTTCGGCATGACCACCCACCGACCGTCAACGTACCCCGGGATAGATTTCAGGTTCTCGCCGTAGTACGGGTCGGGATACACATTGTTCTCCACAAGCGCGGCGAGAACGGTCGTCGGCACGGATGTCGGATACCAGCCGGTCGGGCTGAACCCGGCGGTGGAGATCGTCTCCCCCTTCTCGCTCGTCTTCGCGGAGGATTGTAACTGCCAGCTTTCTTTCAGCATGAGCACCTCCCTGGCTGACGCGCGCTTCGGGAAACCGGCGGTAAGGATAAGCATCACTATCAAAAGGCTCACGTGGAACGGCTTCATAGCTCTAGCCCTTTCTCCCTATTCAAGAACGGATTGGTACCCGAACCCCGACAGTTCGAACCTTACGACTGAAAAGTATAGTGGCCCGCCCGCCGAAGTGTCAAGGGCCGATTGGTTGGAGGGTTTTGCGATAGAGGATTCCCCCGCCGGTAGGCCGGGCGTCTCGCCCGGCAATATAGGGGTGGCCCTTGTCGAAGATGCGCCGCAGGCGGATAGCCGCCCGTAACGCACCTCAACGGTTCCGGCTGTTATTGCCGCTCTGCACGAAGAAGCTGGAACTAGTTACGATACTCCGTGAAGCGCAGGGACTCCTCGGGACCCATGGTGGGCGGCAATGTCGGTAACACGGTCGGGTGCACAAGCTTAAGCATCAAAGGGAGCGGGAAAGGACCATTATCCTTCTTCACTTCGTTACTTCGGCGAGGACGCGGTCGAATCCGTCGTCAGTAAAGCCAGTAATAAAGCTTACCTCGATTGTGCCTTTGGAGTAATCGGGAGGCCACCGACCGGGCCCGACGATAATATCATGAGGCGTAAGAAAAGCGTCATATGTAGTAAGCTTCTCTGTGGTGAAAGGGACATCGTAGCTTCTAAGCTTCTGCATCAATGTTGCTTTCCTCTCGGCGCCGCTCGTTCCCACCAACGCTGTGGGAATCACCAGGCGATTGTACAGGCTGCCGTCCGCCAGGATATCATAAGCCCTATCTTCAGGTATCTTATCGGTCAAGTAACATTGACCAAGGTATTCCCGCTGCTCCCTGGCATATTGTGCAAGCTCGAGTACCGCAGGAAAGGTCGATTCCAACTCGAGGTGGCCTGCGATCAATGCCAGTGATAGGATCTCATAACGACGAGTATAGGGTGTGGGGCGTCCAGCGCTTTCCTCCCCGGGCTGTACTCTGCGTGGGGGTCCAATCCTGTCCGGGCCAAACAGTTCCTGAAACGCAGACTGATATTCGGAGAGCGCTGCCATGAGGTGCTCCTGAACAAGTGCACCAGCCTCCGCTTTCGGCAGGTCGCCAAGCTCTTTCAACAACTTCAGGACTCTTTTGTTACCCAAAATGCACCTGATATCGAATCGCCCCTCCCTGGGCGGCATAGGGAACCTTCCGAACCTCATGCCCTCCCTCGTTGGCAGCAAATCGAACAGCGTCATGTCCGATAGGTTATCCAGGCTATCCCGCAGGGATTCCGCCTCCAACGTCTCCATTTGGCTGCTAAGGTGGGCTGGGACGTACGGAGCTTCTCTTGCCTGCTCCGCCACGTACGAATCGATCTCCCGGATCAGATCAGCTCCCAGCGGCTCAGCACGCTCTCCCTCGTCGGGCTGAGCGACAGCCTCCGGGGCGTTCTCGCTGGTCGGCCAGGCCCATCCGTCGGGCATGCGCTGGCGCAACCCGACGTATGGAGCATCGCTGTGCAGATAGTGCATGAGCGGCATGAGCTCTGTCAGTCTTGCCTCCGGCCACGTGTCGGCTTGCTCCTTTGAGATGGTGACCAACACAAGCCTCTTCGGTCCTGCCTGATTCTTTATGTAGGCAAGCGCCTCCTGAACGGTTGCGAAGCGCTCATCCCCGACAGTCATGGAGTCCTCTCCGATGACGGCTTCCTGGACCGTTTTTTCCTTTGGGTTGAGTTCCGGCCTGCTCACAAAGGCCAAAGGAAGACCATAAAGGCTACCATCATGAAGGAACGTAAAATCTCCCGGAGAGCCGTCGTGCAACTCAGTCTCGATTGTGCCGATACCTTGGATATGCAGTTTGTGGCGGCCGGGACTGGTATCGGGGGGCGCCGACCACGCTCGGATCAAGCTATCGCAGACATCCTTTCCCAGCTCTTCAGGGAGCGACATACGACGTGGCGTCATCGGCTCTCCTATAACGATTGGGCCTCGTACGAGCTCGCCATCAACAAGAATGCCAATCGGATCTCCCACGTGTTCAGAGGTAAACTCGCCAACGCGCTTCGCAGCAGCGGGCGTCAGCACAATTGTAAGTCCGTTTCCGTTTGACGCAGGCAGCACATCGGCGAAACCCAGCGGATCCAGATACGAGGTTGGTGCACAGTAGTATTTCTCACCTTGCGGAGTGGTCACCTGCTTGTATCCCGGCACGGGGGTGTGCGAGAGAAGTCTGAGCTCAAGCCAGGGCCCCTTCGCTGGATCACCTGCCTGACCCCCGGCGGCGCCGGATGTCCTCAAGACGCTCTCTTGATCTGATTCCACCGCCACGAGATACAGGAGATCGTTCCATGGAGGAGGGCCGAAGCGGTCCGGTGGGTCGTCGCACTCGTGGATTTTCAGGTACTTGCCCAGATCCTGATCGTACTTTGCCCAGACGATCTGTTTTCTCTCGTCGTCGTAGAAAGGCAGCGGAAACCCGGTCTCGACTGTTTCCTCAAAATCTTGCCTTCGCCACCGCGATAGGGAGGCCTCGAGAATCCTTCGGTGTTCCGGCGAGAGGTCTTTGCGCCATGGGAAATTATAGGACCCCCAACCACGTTCCTCGACGATGACGTCAGACGCTTGCCCAAGCGGACAGAGCACCTGAACGACGGCGCCTTCTTCAGGTTCGTGCGGGGGAACGACCAGATCCGGACTAAACAGTGACCCATCGGCGATGGCAACGTTCTTGATTTCGACTGTCCGTCTGCCTCGCCCGGAAGGTCCCCGCGCGATCTTCCTCGGGAAATAGACATTGCCGGTCTTTTCGAACTCCATAGCACGGTAGGACCCACTCTGTGGTCCGGTTCCGACTAAAGCCCACCCGAGGTCGGGCGCGTAATACCTCGCGTTACGGTCATCACCAAACTGCACGCACCGGATACCGTCCACAACCTGGCCGGCTTTGACCGCACCACGTCGCTCCATCTCCGCTAAATACGAGTCCCCCGGCCCTGTCAACTGCTTCACGATGGTTAGCTCTACGGTATGGATAAGAGAGTGCTTATGGTAGGACACACGCGGCGCGACCGCCACAACATCCGTGGCGTCCGCTGGCGGCAACCCCATAAGAAACCTCGTCGGCACCAGTTCATCCGATCCCCCGCATTTGGCCTTCCCTTTCCACAATTGGCCGACTTCAACCCGCAGGCCGTTGTAGAAATAGTTGTGGACGGTTCGTCCCTGCGAATCTGTTCGCTCCTCGCGGTAGTTGCCGCCGTGAGCGAGGAGGATACAATCGTAACGAAGAGGCGGCTGACCAGCGTCCCTCTTGATCGTGTGGGTATACTCGATTCGCACCTGCTTCGAGCCGAGATACTCTGCTCGAGCACGAATGCCCCGTCGCGCTTCGTCGCTCAAATGCCCTTCCGTTAACGTTGCTTCGTCCGTGGGTTCTGCTCCGGGTTCGCCTGCGGCAGAGTCGCCCGCGCCAGCCATGGCACTTGCGTTATCCCCTGAGACGGTCTCCTCTACCGCGGCCAAGCCCATCAGTTCGCGCAGCCGTGCGACGAAACGCTCCGTCATGGGGAACTCGCCCGGGTAAGCCTTCCATTCAATGTGGCCGTCCATATAAAGCACCCAGCCGCCCGCATCGCCACCGCCCGGTATCTCCCAGAGAATCGGGATCGTTGATTGGGCCCTCGCGGCAGCGGCAGGATCGTTGATGTCGTCGATGAAAAACCGTTCTATACCCTCACGAAGCCTGTGGATCGTGTAGGTGCCACCCTTCGGTCCCAATCCGGCGGGACCAGCGGAGAAGCGGAGATCGTCGTCGCGGTCTGCGAACGGATGCTGGAAACTGTCCAGCACCTTGATCGCGGCTTTCTCGTGTAGGACGACGTATCCCAGATAGCAGAGATGCACGCCGCGCCGCCCGGTCAGGTAACCGACCAGTTCAGACCCGTCGCCAGCTTTCTCAAGGAACATCATAAGCTCCTCAGTTTCGGGATGAAACGAACGAGCGTCGGCTACTTTCGGCGGGAACACTCCATGGTGCTCCGCTCCATACATCTTGAGCGCAAGCCCGATCTCCTTGAGCATTTCCTCTCTCTCACGTGCGGACGCGGGCTTTCCGTATGCGGGCGCCCCTCTCGCTTCCGCACTTCGTGTCGTTGTCCGGATCGCAGCAAGCGGCAGAAGTGCGCAGCTCATGGCAATGAGCGCCAGAATGACTGACAGACGCGTGAGCGCGCGGCGGTTTCGTGTAGCGTCCAGTAGAGCCGCGACGCGCCGCTCGATCCTCGACGAGCGTGCTATCGGCACCGTCGCCACGGAAGCACATCTGCTGCGGGCCATCCCGCGAACGATGTCGAGCAGCTGGTCGGCGTAGCCGGAGGCTTTGTACCCAGCTCTCAGGACGCTGTCGTCGCATGCCTGCTCGCTTTCGACACGCAACCGGCGTGCTGCAAGCCAGGCGAGCGGGTTGAACCAGTGCAGCGAACAGGCGATGCGCGCTACCGTCTGCGCCAGCCACTCACGTCGGCGGATATGGGCAAGCTCGTGGAGCAGAACAATCCGACACTTCTCCTCCGGCCACCTTTCCGCGTCCCTCGGCAGGAGGATAATCGGCCGCAGGGCACCACACGTCGTCGGGATAATCGAGCTATCGCTTTGGAGCAGAGATACGCGGGACCGTACCCCAAGCTTCTCGGTCAGTTCCGGCAGCAAGGCAAGACAAACGCCTTCCGCAATGGGCGTAGCGTGTCGGGCACGCCGCCAGACGCCGGCCATGCCGACCAGCAACGGCGCGAGTGCTGCGACCGCACCAAGTGTCCACACTGACAGAATCCATGCAGGCCAGTACTCCCTCAGGTGGTCTCTGATCTTGGCCTTTATGGTTAGTTCAGGAGAGATCTCGCTTTCATTTCCGATCTCAACGGATGTGGGTTCCGCATAAAGCGAAGCCAGAGGTAGGGCGGGCGTCTCGTCGGCCTCGCGGTGATACCCGGCGGCGATCTTTGCGTCGGGCGAGACGCCCGACCTACCGCCATCGGCGAGTTGAAGCGCCGGGCGCGGCAGTATCGGTATCTGCAAGGCTGGGAGCAGCGCCGAGAGAATCGGTAACGCGATAAGACTCACCATGGCGAGCGACCAGACCAGATGACGCGATGCCGCGGAGGCGCGTCGCAGCGCGAGGCACACTAGGCCTGCCGCCGTGAGGATGATGAGACCCTTCACCGATGCGTCGAGCAAGAGAGCCAACCACGCGATCGAACGAACGGATATCAACGAGGGATCAAATAGTGCGGACATGATTAGCGTCCCTCCTTTCGCGCCTCCTCAATCAGCCGTGACAGCCGGTCGAGTTCTTCAAGTGACAGCTTCGAGTCAGAAACGTGCAGCAGCGCCGCGACAGCTTTCTCCGTCGAACCGTCGTAGAACGTCTGCAATACACGCCTAAGCGCCGACCGGCCTGCGTTGTGACGCTGCCGTGTCGGCAGATAGATGTATCGTGCACCATCCTTTTTGTGTTTGAGATGTCCCTTCTCCTCCAGCACGCGCAGCAACGCCCGAACCGCCGAATACGTCGGCGGATCGGGAAGCTCGCTCATCACGTCCGCAACGCTGGCCCGGCCCCGGCTGTAAATGATGTCCATGATCTGCCGTTCGCGACGGCTCAAATCGATGTGCGGTTTCTTTCCCATGCTCCCTCCTTCATCCCGTTAAGCTCCCTCAAGAAATCCGCAATTTCCCCCGACCGATGCTAAAATTTTAGCATATACCCTCGCATTTGTCAAGCAAAAAATGCTAAATTTTTAGCGTAGCCCGCGGGTACCCTTGACGGGTCGTGCGTGTCCCTCCGCACCTTGGCGAGCACGGCTCGCCACGGGGAGTTTTCAACACGGCGCGTCTTCGACGAGACGCCCGGCCTACTGATTGGAGTTCCCCTTCTGGCGTAGGGGCGAACCCGTGTGTTCGCCCGGACGATGAGGGCAGACACGCGGGTCTGCCCCTACTCAGCGCTTGCGGTTCGCGGCATGGGACGTATAGAATCTAAAGCGAGCGCTTTTTTTAAAATCGTGCGGGCAGCATATTCGTTGAGGTACGAGATGATCGAGATAGACGGTGAGTACGGTTCCGGCGGCGGACAGGTGCTGCGTACGGCGGTGGGTCTGTCGGCTCTGACCGGCGAACCGTGCAGGGTGACCAATATCAGGGCGAAACGCGCGAATCCCGGCTTGAGAGAACAGCACCTTCAGGCTATCCGCGCTATGGCCGCTTACTGCAACGGCACAGTGGAAGGAGCTGCCATCGGGTCTTCAGAGATAGCGTTTCATCCCGGTGAAGCGGCCTCGGACCAACTTGAGGTCACGATCGGAACTGCAGGTTCGGTAGGGCTCGTGCTGCAGGCACTGCTGATACCGGCGACGGCGTCGGGGTTCGACGTTCATATCGTCGGTGGCGCGACGTACGGCAAATGGGCGGTTCCCATCTCGTACCTGCAACACGTGTTGTTCCCCATTCTGGCTCGCGTCGGTTACGATCCGCAGGTGCGGGTCGAAAAGGAGGGGTTCTACCCGAAAGGCGGCGCACGTGTCCACGCCACCGCGCGACCTGCTCGCCTCCAGCCGATCACGATCGTCGAAAAGGGCGATCTTCTGGCGGTACGCGGGATCTCGGTCGCATCGAGGTCGCTTGAACACGCCCAGGTCGCGGACAGACAGGCGCAGGCTGCTGCTAAGCTGGTGAGGACCCATTTCGGCGTCGAGCCGACCATCGAAACGCGGTATGCGGACGCTTTCTGTCCCGGGTCGGGTCTACAGCTCTGGGCGGAAACGGCCAATTCCGTGATCGGCGGGAACGCGCTTGGCGAACGAGGAAAACGCTCGGAGGACGTCGGCACGGAAGCCGCCGAAATGCTCATCGACGAGTTCGATGCCGGTGCCGTTGACTGTCGGGCCGCCGACCAGCTCTTGCCATACATGGCGCTGGCAGGCGGGGAGATACTGACGAGCAGGATCACCGACCATTGCCGGACAAACGCGTTTGTTATCGAGCGGTTTCTCCCGGTTGCGTTCACGTTTGAAGGCAATCTGATACGCGTTGAGCGGAAATGAACTGGTAGCTTGTCAACCTTTACTATGGGAGTTGGGCAACCTGCGAAGCGACCCACTGCAGAGTCGCCGCGTCGGTGGTATGGTGTTTTGATAACGTGGCATGGGCATCTTGCCCATGGATCACGGGCGGGACGCCCGTGCCACTCCAGTCAACCATCCCCGCTTTTCCCAACTGCTTTCCACAAATTAAGGCTTGACGGGTTACTAGCCACTGACGCAATTACGAGTGGCATACAGGTGGGCGAGAGGTCTTCCTATGGAGCAACCACCCGAACATCTGGCTATACCTGAGGACCTGCGCGAGCATATTCTCACTGCTGAGCGGTGTCTGCTCATGCTTCTAGGAGGCTCCGACACCGGCAAGACGACGCTGGCGGAGCGGCTCGCGGATGTGCTGGCAGCATCCGGACCGGTCGCCATCGTTGACACGGATATGGGCCAGTCGCATATCGGTCCGCCGACCACCATCGGGTGGGGAATGGTCACCGATAGGTTTCCCGGGTGGGATGCGATAGAGACCGAAGGGTTCTATTTCGTCGGGACAACCTCGCCTGTGAGAAGTCTGCAGCCGACGGTCGTAGGCGCCAAACTCATATGCGGCGCCGCCCGGTCGAGCGCGCGGTTCGTTATCGTGGACACAACGGGTCTGGTTACCGGCAGCCTGGGGTGCACGCTGAAGTGGCGCAAGATAGATGCGATCCAGCCTGATGTGGTGGTGGCGATACAGAGGGGCGACGAGCTCGAACCTATCCTTGAGCGATACAATCACGCGAGCTGCCCCAGGATTTTCCGCATGAAGACGCCGGCCGATGTCCGCCGCAAGACCTCTGACCAGCGTACCGCTTACAGGGAACAGCTCTTCGGCCGGTACTTTGAGAACAGCCGCATTGTTCAGTTACCGGAGGAGACGGGAGCGGTTCGATGCACTGACGAGGTGTACCCATATGATCTGGAGGACCTCAGCAATCGTGTCGTATCGTTACGTGACGGAGCACGCAGAGATATGGCTCTGGGAATTCTGCTGGAACCCGATCTTGGAGATGAAGCGTTGCTGGTGCGCACGCCGTTACAGAACGTGGAGGCAGTTCGCACGGTGATGGTCG
>Ga0180433_10005798_pt1 | contig 16522 bp, 29 predicted proteins | sample SS_ome_8_FD_132980 | JGI IMG/M metagenome (GOLD analysis project Ga0180433, IMG submission 132980) | Hypersaline lake sediment archaeal communities from the Salton Sea, California, USA - SS_1_D_1 metaG | ecosystem: Environmental > Aquatic > Non-marine Saline and Alkaline > Hypersaline >... | reverse complement strand
GTCAGCATGAAATTGCTAAATGTACAGTTGCCTGCAAGGAATCTGTTAAGATTTACGATAAGATAATGAAAATAATCAATTCGGATGGTTATGACCCTCTTGAATTGCGCTTTTGGACAAAAAAATTGATGCGTTTTGTAAATCATAAAAAATGTTACTACAATATTGTAACAAATGTTGGCAGAAATATTGCAGGAGAATTATTTGTTCCCGCAGCCAGAAGAACTTATAGCGGAGATGGTTTAATAGCTTGGAATGGCTTAGGGGATGATTCAACAGCGGTAACAGTGAATGATACTACACTGGGGAATGAAACTTACAGAAAAGCGATTTCGGATAGTAGTGTATCTGGTCAAATTTTGAACGTTTATACCTTGTGGAATTTAACAGAAGCTAACGACCAACACTATGAAGCAGGAGAATTTATAGATGGAACAATTGCTCTTGATTCAGGAAATTTATTCTCTCACTGGCTTATTGATGAGCTAAAAACAAATACTGAAACAATGACAATAGATTCTTATTATACTATAACACAATAAAATCATGGCTCTACCAGATAGTTATCATGATCGAGAGATGCAAAAATTCACAGAAGATGCTGATGGCGAGGTTTGTGTTCGGACATCAGTTGAAAAGGTGGATGTATCGTCAGCTCCTTATTATGATACAGTTATAAGTGGTTCGGGAAATGTGGCAAGCCCTGGTACTCCTGTTCAAATAACAAGCTTAGCAAAAGCAGGTTTTTTAATCGTTACTTTTAGCTATAATGATACTCCAGGCAATTGGATGTATGTCGGCCAACAAAGTGGTCCATACCCAGATTATTGGCTTACAGATCAAGGGATGAGTGCTGTTTTTGTTTTGACTGATATTTCTCAAGTTTATATTGATGCTGATAGTGCAAGTGATTATTATAGCTGGTATGCTTGCTATAAAAACTAATTTAATTTTTAAAATATTATGACCAGTATTCCACCAATTCCACCAATTCCACCAAAATGGAGAGTATCGAGCTATAGTGATGTACTTGAAACAGTTATCAGAGGTGCAATAAAGGTTGGAAATACAACACAAACTAATATTAGTGGAGTTATAAAGTTTGATGGTAATTACTTTTATGGAGGAGGTTATCCTTTTCAATTAGCATTTTCAAGGTTCTTATATGACGCTGATTTTACAACAGGCATTTTGACTAAAACTTTAAAAGGTGGATATTCAAGTATCACAGATAATCATGCTCAATGGGATGCAGCTTATAGTCATGTTTATTCAAGTGGCGTATCCCATACTTATATTAATCAAGCAGTTACAAATGCCAGTTCTCCTATTTTTGTAGGTTTATATATTTCAGACAAAATATATCATTATGGAGATACTAATACCTATATTTATTTTCAAACTGATGAAATAAATCTTTTCGCAGGCGGTGCAAATGGTTTTTCGATTGATTATACAAGCAATAAGGTAAGTGTTAGTAATGGAGTAATGGATATTCAAATGAACTCGGCAAACGGGTTTAATATCGGAGGTGTCGATGGCTCCTATTATGGCTATATCGGATTTGGAACTAACACACCTGGAACATACGACCCAGATGGGTTTTATGTTGGTACTGGAAACAATTACAATAGGTTTATGGTTTTTGAACAAGGAACAAGTGGTGACTGGGATGTTGGAATCGGATTCAGACAATATGGAAGTATGAATGGAGCTGATTTCTGGTACGATAAATCAGCTGATATTTTATATATGGATGCAAAAGGTACTGCTACAGAAATTATTATCAGAGTAAATACATACACAAGTTCAATTAATGCTTTGCAATTCCATATTGATGGAGAAATTGAGATGCTAAATGATACTTGGTATCAAGCCACTGATAATGCAGGAACAGGTGTTGTGAATATGCTAAAAGTGAATACTGATGACGAGATTGAAACAGGTGCGAGTTTATTAGTTGGGAATTATGAATTTGAGGAAGACAGCGGAGCAGTAACTTTTGTCGATATGCCTGTCAGCTCAACTCCAAGCGCAGGAGATGAGGAAAGCTATACTTTTAAAATTGATGGTACTAATATAGCTACTATTTATGCAGAAGCTGATGGCTCAGGTGGGATTCAGAATGAAGCATTTAAAATTAATGGAGGTATCGGGCATAAAGTAACAGAAGTGGATGCAGCTACTTATACGATTGACCCTTCCGATTTTATGATAGCAGTCGATTATACAGCTACAGGAGCAGTAACTTTAACCTTACCGAGTGCAGCTGATTGCTTCGCAAATGGAGTTGGGCTTTTATTCTGTATTAAGGATTCAGGAGCGAATGCAAACACTTATAATATTACAATTAATCGAGCTGGTTCTGATACCATCGTTACTACTGCCACAGGGCAAACAAGTGCAACTATAAGTGCTGATGGCGGGGTTCTTTGGATTCAGGCTAAAGACGCTACAACATGGTTAGCTTACTAAAATATGTTAAAAATAGCTTCAACAGGTCAAAAAATAGGTGCAGGTTCTTTATTAAAAGGACTTTTATATCATTATCCATTAAGTCAAAGTAACTTAAAAAGTTCTGATACTTTTTATAATAAATGTCCGATTAAAAATGATGTAGTTTCAACTAATACTCCTTCGTTTACAACTGATAGGAAAGGACAGGCTAATAGTGCAATCACTTTAAATGGGACTTCGGACAATTATGCTCCAGATATTGCACTTGCAAACACTAGTCCTAACCCATTTACAATTGCTTGTTGGTTAAAGGTTACGGATAAACCGCCTTACGTTACACATTTAATTGGCGTGGATAGTGGAGCGGGTAATTCTAGGTTTTATGTTAATGTAAATTCTGATTATGTTTATTTTTATAATACACTAGGAATACAAACGGCTTGGCCTGGAGCTGGTTTAGAATATGATACATGGCATCATGTAGTTGTGAGATGTGCTGGGATTGGAACTGATGATTGGCAGTGTTTTGTGGATGGGGAGGGATTAGCAACAAAAACGCAAGCGGTGACAGCTTTTAATTTTGATACATTATTCGATTGGGGAACTGTAAATAATAATTTTAAAGGTGATTTTGGAGACTTAAAAATGTGGGATAGAGCTTTGACTGATGATGAAATTAGTTTGCTTTATAATTCTTACAAGCCTAAACTTAAAGGAAGTTCTTTATTAAAAGGATTGGTCGGTCATTGGAGACTAAGCCAAGACAATTTAATTGCAACTGACACTTTTAAAGACAGGACACCTCATGGAGTTGATGTTTCAAGGAATACAGGTACTCAAACTTTTACAACAGATTCAAAAGGACATTCAAATGGAGCGGTTGACTTTTCGACACTTTTATATAATTATACTAATTCCTGTACTCATTTAAAGGCGGATGCAACGCATGATATGACAATTGTAACAAGGTTAAGATGGGATTCTGCAAGTGGTGTAGGAGCTTGGTTTTCGAGACGTGATGGAAGCGGAGTTAATTATCAAGGCTATGTTTATGGCAACACTTTTTGGTTTTATGATGGAGCACCGCATAATACTGGTTATTCTGTTCCTACAGGTGAATGGGTAACAGTTGCCTATGTGATTAAAAGTGCCGTTGACCTTGATATTTATATTAATGGAGAAAAGGTTGTAAGTGATGCTACTATCAATGTTAGTGATTATGATGGAGCATGGAATATCGGTACTCGTTATGATGGGGTGACTACTTTCGATGGACAAATGGAAGAAATGCGAGCTTATAATCGGCAATTAACTGATGAAGAACATCAACTTTTACATGATTCTTATAAGGTTTAACTTGCAAAATTATAACTTTATAGTTTATATTCTAAATAGATAACCAAAAAAGATTATGTCAATTACATTAACAACACCAGAAGACACGCCAGATATAACTCATGCTTTCGGGCATCGTATAGAATTTGACTTTCAGCATAAACAAATAATTGTTTTATATAGTAAAGGATATATAAATGGAGAGGAACAGGTAATTTTAGATGATGAGACAGTAAAAATTGAAGGTGACGACTACGATACAATAATGAATTTTATCAATAGTAAAGTTGCCTTACAAAATAAACTGGAAGATTATTTAGTTAATAACGGCTATATTGATGGAACAGTCAACCCATAAATTTAGTGACAAAATACAAGAAATCATTGATGAGGCTAATAAATTAATGGCACAAACAAAGTTTAAGTGTACTAAAGGATGTTATGAATGCTGTAAAATTAACAATATGGGTGGAGATATTGACAGTTTCTGTGGTGATGAGGAGTTAAAATATATTAAAGAAATTGTAAAAAATCTTAAATATGAAAAGATGGGAGATGAGTATTGTCAGTATTTGGATAAAAAAGGTAAGTGTGTTATTTATAAAAATAGTCCTGTAGTTTGCAAAATATTTGGATTAATGCCTGGTACACCTATGATGTGTCCGCATTTTCCTACACAAACTCCTGCTAATATTTCTGATAAACTAGTTTTATATATTCATAACCCAAAAAAATATGAAAGTATCGACATTGAGACCTATCGCAAACAGCGAGGAAGCACTGATGCGATTAACTACAAGTCCAGACTGGACAAAGCCCACAGGACCAGACGTAACAGTATCCTACCGAGTAAAACAAGTGATGGAGAAAATAAAGCCGTCAATAGAAAGCTTCCAAAAAACAAAGAACGAATTGGTAGCTAAATATGGAGAAGCAGTTGAAGATGGAAAAGGATATCGTATAAAACCAAATTCTGAAAGCTGGAAAAAGTTTGAAGCAGAAATGAATAAGTTGCTTGACCAGAAAATTGATCTGAAAATTGAACAGATACGAATAGATGACTTAAAAGGAATTCATGTGACCCCACGAGACTTAGATTTACTTAATTGGCTAATTGTTTAATAAAATGACCACGTTATCATTACCCAGAGCAAAATATGGAGATTCAGTCATTATAAAAGATGGTGATAAATTGCGAGAAGTAATAATTAATGAGGTTAGAGGTGAGTTTGATGAAGACGAGAAACTGTTTTGGACTTATTATGTTTCTGGTAAAGAGGGTAATGTTTCCAGGCTTTTTAGTGATGATATTTTAATGAACCTTACCATACGACAAATGTGGGAAGAGAATTATTATATAATAGAAAATTAACCACAAATTAATATGTATAAGACCAAGTATAAATGGACACCACAAGCACAATTATTGGTAAAACAAGCCAAGTTGACAGCAAGAGACATTGAGGAATGCGAACAATACGCAAAGGAAAATTTATTTTTCATTGCCGGACAACACGTTTTAGACTGGTGGAATTATAAACATAAACAATTACCCATTGGACAACGGATAAAAAATGTTATAAAATATTTAAAATTTTAATAATAAAAATATGCCTATAAGTAGCGACGTAAATATTGGGGACGTTATATTGGCAAGCGACCATAATGAATTGCGCGAAGACGTACTCGACCCGTCAACTGGACACACACACGAAGGGGGAACGGACGAAGGGAGACAATTAGATTTTATAAAATCAATGCTAAATAGTAAATTATATATTCAAAGCATTGATTTTGAGTGCGCGGACATGGTTATAACTTCACCGGGAACAACGTCATTTAGGCCTTGCAGTATTCAAATACAAACTAACAATGTTTCGGGGACGTTTGCTTGTATTTATGGCAATATGTCAGCAAACACAACCCCCAGTTGGAGTGTTGATAGGTTATTTTTTACTACTGTTTACGTGAGTGAGGTTGGCGTTTCGCAAGATGTTATATTTGGTTTTTATGATGACAACACTTCCGGCGCCCCGCCCGCAAATGCAACTATCACGACAAAACATATTGCCTTTTTAGTTGACGACTCTACAATGTATGCTAGTAACGCAAACGGGACTAGTCAAACAAGAACAGATATAACAAGCGGAATAACAGTCAATCAATATAATAATTATTTAATAGAAGTTGACAGCGGAACAAGCATTAAATTTTATGTCAATGGGACATTAGTTGCTACGCATACAACATATATGCCGTCCGGCTCTCAATATGACATAACGGTCCATTGGGCCATTGAAACACAAAGCGCGGCATACAGAACTTTGCATATTATACCAAACGCCGCTTTTGTTGATTTAAGTAAACCAGCATAATAATAATAATAATATGACAAATTACAAATGCGAAAAATGCGGATATTCTCAAGACTTTGAGCCGACACAAGAAAAGTTAAACAAGGTTTTCCCGGAATGTAAAACAATTAATGCAAATGAATGTCCAAGTTGTTATTTAAGAAAAGAAAAAATAATCGGAAAACTTAAAAAGGTAACAACAAAATAATGCAAATAAAAGAAGTTGCCAAAGAATTAGTCGGCAAACACTCAATTAAAATAACTTTATGGAGTGCTATAATTGCTATTATTTATACAGTGGGGGTTAGCTCGCAGATTACGGCAGCTTATGAGGAGTTGAAAAGCCAAGACGAATATTTAATGACAGGATTTGAACATTTAAAGGTTGCAGTTGAGCAAAATTCAGAGGATATTGCAGAAAATAAAGCTAATATTAACCAATTAAATGTAAATCAAGCTAAGATATTGACACAGCTTGAAAATCTTACCGAGCTAGTTAAAGAGATACGAGATGATATTCGGAAAGGTTTAGTCACTAACCAATAAAATTATGTATCCTACCGAATTTGATTTACCGCTTAGTGGTTTAGATTGGTTGGAGTATTATCCCGACCATAGAGTTTATCACCCTGGTGTGGATTTTAACAAAGGATATGGCGACCAAGATTTAGGGCAAGATATATTTGCTCCAAGAGATGGTTTTGTAGATATAGTTTACACAGGTTGGAACCATAGAGGGTTTGGGAAGTTTATTATTATTAAACATGCAGATGGCAATTATACTCGATATGCTCATTTAGGAGAGGTTTTAGTGACTGAAAAAACAAATGTAAAAGAGGGGGATTTAATAGCTAAGATGGGTAAAACAGGGACTAAATATGCTCATTTACATTTTGAGGTGTTTAATGAGAAGATGGCAGAAATACAACGCAAGAATTGGTACACTTGGAGATATTATCCAGTTAATAAATATAAGCAATGGGTAATAGAACACTATTTAAACCCTTGGGAATGGTTAAAACCGAAAGATGTAGAAATGGAAGAAGCTTTAATGATGAACGCAGAATGGAAGCCTAAACCTTTAATAGCGAAACCAGACGGCTCTTATAAAACAGATAAAGAAATACTACTGATATTAAAAAGATTTAAAGATGGACTATAGTATTTCCAATCTCAAAGCATGTCTAATTTTAATAATATGGAAGAGATATTATTTATTTGCACCCTTGCCTTTATAATATTATTTTTTATTATTTACTTAATTTCTAACCACTAAAAAAAATGGATTTTATCAACACAATTACAGAGCTTCTAGGCTTACCAATTCCAGTACAAGTCGCAATGCTAACTTTCGGGCTTACTGGATATATAAAAGAGGTATTGCCAGACAATGTAAGAAAATATACACCTTTTGTTTCGTTAGTTTTAGGTGTGCTTCTTATGATGTTATTTAAACAATCATTATTACTTACTGATGTTTCAGCTGGTCTCGCAATAGGCTTTATAGTGACATCATTCTACAAAGAGTTTAAAGATTGGTTAAAAAGCATAGGAACCAAATAATTCAGAGTGATATTGCATATAAAAATAGGGGTTTTTCTTGAATAGGAAACCTCTTATTTTTCCATTAATAAAAAATGAATAAATTCCTGGCCTTTTGGAATAATGGCTTTATTTGCAATAATCGTATAAATCCATTTATCATTAAAATTGTACTTCTTTTGCATAACATCAATAAAAACCTTGATAAAATTATCAAGGTCAGCAAGCTTGCTACTAAGTCCGAAAACAACATCCAGGATAAGCGGTTTATTTTTTGGCACTCTTAATTCATTCGGCAATAGGAAAAAAAGTTCTTCTTCATAATCTCTATGTTTTTTGTTTTTAAATCTTCGGCCCTGGTAAGCTTCATTTATAGAGAGTGGCTTTATATTTATTTTATACATTACTGGCAATGATTATAAAAAGAATAAAAGCAAAGAAAATTGCAATTAAAAACACTGTCATTATACCGCAATTATGGAAAGCTTTGTCAATTGTGTTAGATTTCATCATTTTAGGGGTTAAATAGTATTAATATTTTCAATTCTGACTGCACACGATTAGCCAGATGATGATTTTAGGCTAAAAAGGTCTCATTGTACCTTTCTGAAATTTAAACGGCTTAAAACGCAAAATATGAAGCCATCATTTATCAATTTTCAATGTAATTTCTCCTTTTAAGCCACGAATTTCTATAATTGTCAAATCTGGGTCATTTTCAAAATCTTGGATTTCAATGCTTTCCAGGCATGTTTTTGGCCAAAGCCATGTCAAAACAGCTCTTTTAAACTTGGCCTTTTCTTTTGGTCTTCCCATGTCAATTTCTAGTCAAAGAATAAGGATATTTTTCTGTAATAACTTTTTCTTTTTGACAAATTGTTTCTATAAGTAACCTTATGAAGTTGTCCATATCTTTTTATTAATAATTAATTTTTTATTCCTGGAGGAGAGGCAATTATGATCTTTGCTAGTCCAAGCCTATAGGACTTATAGAAGCAACTAACTCCCATTTTGCCTGTCTCCCCACCAGGGATAAAATACAAATTGCAGGAGGCTAGGATTTGACGAGTGGCAGTTGTAGTCTTACTGCCTTTTACTTCCTGACGAAGGTATACTTTTTGTTACTCGTATAGTCACCTAGCATGGTAACAATGCTTAATGAGAGGCTCTTCCTTGCCCCATCTGGTACCCGACCTATAGTTACCTGAACGCGTCTACCTTTTCCGCCACTCCTGCAAATTATATTTTAATGTGCTAGTAATCCCCCTTTTTAAGCTTCTGGCGGGGGCAACCAGTAAATCAAAACGTGTTACGTTAGGAGCTTTAAACGCCGTTTTTCAGCGCTTAGTTTGGCGTCCAGTTCCATTAGCTCAACCTTGATTGCACATAAGTCCCTTTGGTAGAGGTCGTCTTGGACAGCAAATTTCATAACATCTTCATTTGTCATTGTTCCATCATTTTCTGCTTGTTTTAATCTTCTTTTCAGCAAATATTCCCTTCCTTTCTTCAAACATGTTAGCTTTTTTCTTGCTGAATGCCTTTTTGCCTCCAGTATTCTTAGAACATCTATTTGCTTCATTACAAACTCCTTTCTGCGGGTCAATTACGATTCCTTTGCGCTTATAAGCAGGGTCGTCATAATTGACTGTTATATTTTTAAGAACTGGCTCGTTTCCCATTCTAATATCATCTATTAAATCGCACAAAATCTCTATTTTCTCAGTTGGTGTAAGAAAATTAAGCTCCATTCGTATATTATATTTAATCTCTTCTTTACCCATTCATTAAAGTATTAAGGCTAAACAGAATTATTATAACCCATATAGCACAAAAGTAGATAAAAAAACGAACATCTTTTGAATTTCTAAACATGATTTTTTGATAGTTAATTATTGATATGGATAATTGTTATAAATCGGACCATCTATAGAATAAACTTTTTTACATTGACTACATTTGAACCAGTATACATAAACTAGAAAATTATAACGTTTCGCTCTTCTAATACCCCAGTCTATAAAATAAGTGTCAGCATCACAACATAATGATTTTGTGTGAAATCTCTCAAAATTCTCATTGTATTCTCTTCTAAAATATTCTGATTCTAGCATTTTTATTTCCTATTAAAACACTGTTTCTGCTTCCGATGGCGGAGGCATGCTTTGTGCTTTATGTAGGCCACAAAGCATATCGTAGACTTTAGGAGGCATCTTGCAAATATTATGAGTATTTGCAACCGAGCCATTACAAATAGGGCAACTTAGAGCAATCTCTATTGATTCCCTGCGTTCTTTGTCTTGTCTTATTATAGCTTGCTCTTGCATAGACTCAATCATAATATCAGCTGCTAAAGCTGCACATCTAGCAGAATCTCTTACATAATTGACATTGCCTATATTTATATTTTTTCTGTGAAGAAAAGCGTCAAATGCTATTCCTGCAAAATGATCTCTTCTTGATAGCGGGTTAGTATTCATTATTTTTTAGTTATTTTTATAAAGTATTTTTTTATATAATTTAATTATAAAGCTCTCTTTTTTGATTGATCGGTCTTCGAGATAAAATCCCTCTATTGTTCTTACATCTATATGTTTACCATTGTCTAATTGAGGACCATGTTTTATTTTTAAAGCTTTACAAATTTTCCTTATGATCTTACTAATCTTTCGGTTATTATTAACAATAATTACACATTCGATTTTAAGCATTCTCTTTGCTTTCATTTAATAGTAGTCGTTAAAAATACCGATTCTTTCTGTTTAGCAGTTCCCTTGTTTTTTGCATTAGAATATACTAATTGAACTGCATTTTTAGTAGCCTCATCATAACTCCAGCGCATCTGTTTAGTAAGATTAATTCTACCGACTTCGCTTTCAATGATTTCTAGCTTATCTTCTTGCATATAAGCTATAATTTTATCTGATAAATCTTTTTTGCGAGCTTCAAGATTTTTTATTTCTCGGTATAGTGAGAAATATTCATTTAGAACTTCTTTGGTAATTGGTTGCATAATATTGATAGTTATTTATGTGATCTATTTATATGGCTTTGCAAGTTATTGAACTCCAACCCACAATATGGACATTGAATAAGTTTAAGTCCTTTTTCCTTTCTCTGCCTTACCCTTACTTTTTGCTGAGCTTGTATCATTTTTTCCCTATGTCTCCTGTATAGCATCCTTGACCGACAGGTTTTATGGTATTCTTTTGTCTGGGTTGGTGACTTATCGTCTGTAATTTCTTTTCCGCATTCCTTGCACAGTTTAAATGTGGACATTGTATTTATTAGTTAAATTTTTTAATTTTCCATTCATTTACTATCTCGGCATCATCTCCGCATCTAGGGCATTCGTTATCTTCTTTGTCTGGTTCGTTCCATTCTTCATGGCAAGTTGGACATACCATTTTGTACATTTTCCCTATCCGAAAGGTTGGTTCTTTAATTTGCATGATTTTTTGATAGTTAAATTATTATTCTCCAAATAAATCTTTAAAATCCTGTTCTGCTTGCAGTCTTTTTCGTTCTTCTTTTTTCTTCATTTCAAGGTCAGCTGCTACATCCATTGTTTCTTTCATGTAGTCAAATAATGTTTGTTGTTTAGCATTCTCATGTTGATGCTCCATAAAAATAGTGTTAATAGTATGAGACATGATGGTTTGATGGTTAAAATGGTAAGTCTTCCCGCTTGATCTTTTCAAGCTCGGAAGCAATATATTTAATGCCAGCCAGATATCCTTTTAAGAATTCATTTTCTCCATATTTTCGTTTAAATTCTTTCTCTTGTTCCTCTATTTCTTTATGTGCCTTTGTAAGCAACCTGTTTATTTTCTTCTCAACTTCATATTCTTTTTTCGATTTTAAATCCATTTTTTTATTATTAATATTTGAGGGAAAGGGAGAAAAAATCTCCCCTCCTCCTCAGATATTAAGCATATAGCTCTTCTGAGAGCTGTAAAAATTCATCTTCTGGCATCTTGTGCATTAAAACATTAAGAATCTCTTCAAATACAATGTCAGTTCCTTTATCGAACCTATGTTCTAATTCTCGTAGCATACTTATTAGCATTTCTACTGAATAAGTGTTGATTCTTGCCTGTAATTTTTTTCTTGGATTTTTCATGGCTTTTGATGGTTATGTGTAATTTCATTATCCAGTGTAACAAAGGGGTTGTTTATTGTCAAGAGGTTATATACATTTAAGGTTGACAATAAAACAACCTTGTTTTAAAATAAATCACTTAGTTTCGTATCAACTGGTACTCCGAGCTTACTTGCAACTGTATAGGCATAAGAAGTTGGGTTATTCCCATCACTGGAAGGGGCCCATCTTGCAATTAGGCTTCTGATAGTGGCTCCTTTATCTCTGTATCTTTCCAAGGCAGTAGCCAGACATTGCCAGCCGTCATCCTCTTTCTCAAAAATCATAAAATTTCGATAGCCAAGTAAACTATACTCACACCAATCAACTGCTTTCATAGCTCCAGGATTATTATATCTCCGAACTAAATTAGCTGGATTCTCCCAACCTTCGTGATTTGCAATAGCAATCATTAGTTGTAATAATTCTGGGTCAAGCTTATCTTCTTCTTGTGTTTCTGGTTCACTGGGAACAAAAACAGATGCAGAAATAGTTGTTTCCGCTGTACCTGTAATGACATTTATAATTTTTTGTAAGAAAGATTGAGAGGCATGAGCTTTTGGAATAAAAGAAAGAAACTCATTTTCTATGTTTTTTTTACGAGTTTCAGCTTGTGTTTTAAGTGCATTTATTTGTTCTAACTCTGCTTGTGTTTCAATTATAATTCTTTCAGCTTCGAGTCTTTGTAAGTCAAGCTCAGAGATAGTTTGATTTATCTCATTGTATTCCAGCCTCCTTTCAGGAGACATTGAAACGGCAGCGACTTTGCGATTTACAAAAAACAGGATGATAATAGCAATAAATATAGTTGCTATAATCACAATGATTTTTTTAGCCTTGTTTTTAGACATGTGTTTTGATGGTTAATTTTTTTGTTTAATATGTAAAGTTTTTATTTTCAACATTTCTCATTGTAACAAATGGCTTGTCCTTTGTCAAGTTTTTTCACCCAAAAATGACACTAACCATCAAGAAGTGCTATTTTTGGGTGAAAAGTGAACTGGAAAGAAATTACATTGGGGAGTGTATCAGATGGGGTTCTTTTTGTCAAGCTATTATTATTGACAGGATTTTAATGGAGTGATAGGGTGCTTAATGATACATGGCAAAGGCACGAAAGCCGTTTGCAGTGGACGAAATTCAAAAAGCTTTTGTGCTTGCGATGTATCAATCGTCCACTGCAAACGGCTATTTAACATCAAATAAAAAAAGAGGATGGCAAATCCACAAAAGGAGAACGGACACACTGCAATTGCAAATGAAATTATAGAAGCTTTAATTCGAGCTGGATTAAATGGAACGGAATTTTCTGTTGCTTTATATGTTTTACGAAAAACTTATGGATGGCAAAAAAAAGAAGATGAAATTTCACTAACACAATTTGAAAAAGCAATTCCGGTTTCAAGACAATCAATTATAAATGCAATTAAGAATTTAAAGCTAGTCAAAATTCTTTTACTAGCTAAACAAGGCGACCACTTCCAAACCGCTAACAGATACCGTTTTAATAAAGATTATGATTCTTGGGAGCTAGTCAAAAAATCTAGGCTAGTCAAGAAATCTTTACTAGAAGCTAGTCAAAATTCTTATAAAAAGCTAGTCAAGAAATCTTTACCTACAAAAGAAACTATACAAAAGAAATATAAAAAGAAAGAATCTATATTTGACTTTTATGAAAAATGTTTTAAAACTAAAAAGATTATTTTGCGAGATGATAAGACTAGGATAGTTAAATTAAATAAGCGTTTAGAAAAGTTTACTATCAAACAAATTAAAGAAGCTATTAAGAATTATAGTAAAAATAATTTTTATTCTGGTGATAATGGATGGATAGCTGATATTGACTGGATTTTGGAAAGTGATAAGCGGATTGAAAAAGGAATAAATTTAAAACCTAAAAATGTTATGGACGATTTATAATTAACCATCAAAAAATTATGTCTTTATACAAAGAATTTGCTTATGCTAACACTCATTTTCATCGAAATATTATTGAAAAGGAGAGTTATGAGAAAGAGTTTATTGCTAAACACAAAAATGATTCTTGTTATTCTACTTTTGCAAGTTATGATAGGAAAGATCAGGAAACGGCTATTATAACAGCTCCTTACATTATTGATATTGATAAAGAAGAAGATGTTGAGTCTGCAAAAATGGAAACTAAACAAATTGTTGCTTTATTAAACAGGATTGGTGTTACTCCTTTGATTTATTTTAGTGGATTAAAAGGGTTTCATATTGAAGTACCTTTTGAATGTTGGGGAATACAACCAAGTTTTCATATTATTGATGTTTTTAAAGAGTTAACAAAGAACATGGTTAAATCTCAAGGATTGAAAAATGTTGATTTGAAAGTATATGAAAGAAAACGAGTATTTAGAATTAATAATACTAAACATTTTAAATCTGGTTTATATAAAATCCAACTTAAAGAAGAGGAGCTTGATTTAACTGTTAATGAAATTATTGAACTTGCAAAAAATAAAAGATGTTTAAAATCAAGTCCAGATTATTATAAGTTTAATAAAACTTTGAAAGGGTCTTATTTGCAAGCTGAAAAGATGTATTTTAGCCAGAAAGAAAAAAAGAACGAACACAAGATTTGTTCTATTGATAGTATTAAGTTAAGACCTTGCGTTAAAGCAATATTGGAAAATGGTGTTGATGAAGGGAATAGGAATGATATTTGTTATAATTTAAGTTTGTTTTTTAAGTCTCAAAATCTACCAGAACTTGATGCTATGAGAGTTTTGCATGGTTTTAGTGGATTAGGAGATAAAGAAATTGAAAGTACGGTAAAAAGTGCTTATAGAAGCAGTTTTAAGTGGGGTTGTAATGAGAATGAGTTAATACAACAGTTTTGTGATAAGGATAGATGCGTTTATGGGTATCAAAGAAAAACAATTACTGATTTGGTATGGAGTAAAGATGATTTGATTAAAGAATTAGAAAAAGAAGAACGTGGAGAATATAATACCAGTTTAACTTTTGGACTTAAAGAAATGGATAATGCTTGGAATGGGATTAGGAAAGATGAATTAATAACTTTAGTTGCAGATAGTGGAATAGGAAAAACATCTTATGCTTTTTGGATGGCAAAGAAAAATGCTGAAATGGGAAATAGAGTTTTGTTTTGTTCACTTGAAATGGCAACCAGTGCTTTATTATCAAGAGCAACTGGAGATTTGGGAATGGATTTTAAACAAATGAAAAGTTGGATTGCTGATAATCCAATATATTTTTATAAAGATGGGCAAAGACTCTCAACTAAGAATTTACGAATTAACCTTGAAAATAGTATCAAACAAGATTTTGGAATTGATTTAATTATTATTGACCATTTAGGATATGTTGAAAAACCTTCAGACAAAATTTATGAAAGTATTTCAACTATAGCTGAAGAACTTTCAAATTTCTGTAAAGATTTGAGTATTCCTGTTCTTCTCTTGCATCATTATACGAAAGGAAGTGCGGGAGCTAGTGAAAAACCAAGAAGTGTTAATGACGTTTTAGGCAGTGGAAGATTAAGAGACTTTTCAAGCAAATTGTTTCAAATTTGGTATCCTAAGAAAAAAGATGGAGACGATGATAAATTGACAGCTTTTATTATGGAAAAAAACAGGTATGGAGGTTATAAAACTGTTAAAGCGTTTTATGAAAGTGGAGAATATAAACATGATTTAGCAGCGGAAATTATTGATACTGATGATTATTAAAAAAGTCAAGGGGAAATAATGTCAATCTATTGACAATAAATAAGCTGTTTGTTATACTGATTATGATTTATTATTTAATTTAAAGAATTATGGAAAAACATTTTCGTGTTAGAGCTTGGGACCTAAAGGAGAAAAAAATGTATTATCCTAACGAATTGCTTTTTAGGAATGAGGGGGTGTTTTGTTTTTATACAACTCCAACTGATGAAGAATGGTGTAATGAAACAAAATATTACAAGTTAAGAAAGCTTGATATTAGAGATTGTATAATAATGGAAACTATTGGATTAAAAGACAAGGCTGGTAAGCAAATTTTTGTAGGTGATATTATGCTGAATGGAAAAAGTGGATGGGTAGTTGTAAAAAAGGGTGCGAACTATGTACTTTCTGACAATGCTTATGGGACTGGTAGGACAAATGGACTAATAGATTCTGATGTTAGGGCAAAGGCGGAAGACTGGGAATATGAAGTTAACAAAGCTTTAGTTGTTGGAAATCTTTTTGAAAATAAAGAATTGTTAACTAGGAAATAATAACAACTTTAAAATATTACTCAAAAAAACCAATTAATTAACAATTACAACTATGAGTAAAAACGAACAAAGTTTAGTCGATGAAATCTTGGATTTCCCAGAGAAAAAAGAATGGGAAAAAAACAAGAACAGTGGATTTTCACCACTACCACCAGATAATTATATTGCTAAAATTGTTAAGATTGATAAGAATATTGTCATGCAGACGTGGGAGAGCAGAAAGAATAATGGGCCGATTGATGTTGAAAAATTAAGCGATAAAGATAAAACGCTTAATCATCAGTTGACTTTCTTAGTCTATGGTACTAAGAGCGGAGACCCTTTAGTCGATCAGAGTGGAAATGATAATATTGAACCTTTAATGCGTAGGCTGTGGAAACTTATCAGTGCAACTTCGGTTGGATGGCAAAACAGTGGTGAGCCTAGCTTTTTAAGAGCTTTAATTGC
>Ga0180433_10005797_pt1 | contig 16524 bp, 13 predicted proteins | sample SS_ome_8_FD_132980 | JGI IMG/M metagenome (GOLD analysis project Ga0180433, IMG submission 132980) | Hypersaline lake sediment archaeal communities from the Salton Sea, California, USA - SS_1_D_1 metaG | ecosystem: Environmental > Aquatic > Non-marine Saline and Alkaline > Hypersaline >... | reverse complement strand
GCTCGCGCGGCTCGGGCAGAATGCGTTCCTCCGACTTCCGGTAGGGGTTGACGATCTCTTCGGGATCGTAGTCGACGCCGTCATACTTCTTCCGCAGTTCTTTTCGGCGGTCCAGGACCTGCTTGTTGGCGCCGGCCTCCGTCCAGGTGCCGTGGTAAGGCGCGTTGAGGTCGATCCAGGCGATCAGACGGCCCCAGGCCTCCTCGTCGAGTTGGACGTTGTGGTGTCCCTTCTGGAGCATCTGGACGAGTTCGCTGGTGTCGGCGTGGAATTCGAGCGGGGTAAGCAGATGGTAGTCGCCCTCGGGGCCGTTGCGGCGGACATAGGGGTGCAGCATCTGATGGGCGGAGCGTGGGTTCGAGAGGTCTGGAATGCCGCATTCCGCGAATTTCTTGCCCGTGTCCGGCCCGGTTCCGATAATGCGGTCGGCCACCTGGTACCGCCCCGTCTGGTCGCGGCCGTCTTGGTCCAGTTTCTTGGAGCCGTCGTGGCAAGCCACGCAAAACTTGTCGAGGACCGGTTGGACCTCCCGTTGGAAGCTGAATCCGCGCGTCGGTCCCAGGAACGGCTTGAGCCTGCTGGGACGCCGCAACATGGCGGCGGCTCGTCTGGTCACCGGCGGCATGTTCTGGCTTTCGTGGCAACCGATGCACGAAAGCCGTTCGCCGGGCATGGCCACCGTCCAGCTCCGCATAAGTTGGAGCGCTTTGCCGTCCTTATCGAGCGGTTGGACCGCAAAGGGCGTATTCGACGGCACTTCAAAGCTGGCCGACCCGTCCTGCTCAACCGGCGCGGTCCCCAGGATCTGTTTGGCGTCCCATCCGGCTTCCATCCCCATCGCGTAGTGGCCCCCCTTGTGCCGAGGCCCGTATTCGTAGCGGTAGAAGCGAATGTTCTTCACCGTGCCGCGTGGCACGCCCGCAAGCCCCGGCCCTTCGTAAACGTCATTGATCAGGACGGTGGCTTCCCGGCTATCGAGATACACCCGATCGGGCATTACCGGCGGCCGGTTCGTCCCGCGCAGCGGAATGGGCTCGTAATAGCCACCATCGCCGTCGGCCTTCTTCAGGCAAAGCATGTTGTCGAACACGTCGACCAGATAGATGGATTTTCCGGTCATCGCCAGGAAGTATTTGTCGCTCAGCGGGTACGGATGGAAGAACATGGGGGAATAGCGGGTGGCCAGATTGTCGATCACCAGTGGCTCCACCTTCTTGCCGCGGCCGGTGATCAACTGCAGTGCTCCGTCGGCCTCGTGGCGGCCTTTCGACACGTCGAACAGGCAAAGCGCGCCGCCCTTGGAGTGGCTGTGGTGCCCCGTGATGGTGCAGACGAATTTGCTGGGATATCCCGGGATCTGCCGAGCGAAGAACATGCTGTTCGGCCAGTAGGAGTTGCTGCCGTAGAAGGCCTTCTGGTCCGTGCCGTCGGGGTTCATGGTCATCAAGACGCGGCTGAAGTAGTGGGCCGAGTCGGTGTATTCCCATCGGGTATACATCACGCGCCCGTTTTCCATCACGGCCGGGTGCCAACTGGCGTCCTGATCGAAGGTGAGCCGTCGGACCCGCGTGCCATCGCCGTTCATCCGGTAGAGGTTGGCCACGTAGTCGCCGCCGTCGACGCAGGGCACGCCTTCGTAGCTAGCGGTCGAGGCAAAGATAATGCGGTCATCCGGCAGGTAGCAGGCGTCGAAGCAGTCGACATCTCGCCCCATATCGGGCGAGACCGCGCGGGGCTCGCCTCGCTTTTGCCCGGTCTTGGGATCGATCTTCATCTCGAAGACTGCGTAGCCCCCGCCGTGGCCGGACGCCTTGCTCAACTGGTTCATGTTGCGATGCGAGGCGAACAGCAGCCTGTCGGCGTCGAAATGCAGATCGACGTCGCCGAGAAACCGCCCGCCGTCCGGCCGGTACACGACCCGCACCTCGCCGTCGTAAAGCGGCGACATGACGACCAGTTCGTCGTCGTAGCTTCCGGCCTTGCCGCAAGAAGCCCGCGTTTGCCAATTCTGGGAAAAGCGATTTCCCTTCCGACTGCGTACCATCAGCAAGTGGTCGAAGTCGAGCAGGGGGTTGGCCAGCAGGGCCTCCTTCTTCAAGGCCAGGAATTCCGCGGAGCGATCGTTCTCGATCGATTCCAACCGCTTGAGGTACTGCTCGCCCTTGGGATATCGATCGCCAAAGGTGGCCATGAGATCCTCGATGGCCAACTTCAGCGACTCACGATCGCCCTCGCCCTTGGCCTTGTGGCCGCCCTCGGTCAGCGGCCCGTTGAGCACGCCGCGGTTGGGCAACGCCTGGGCCTTGCTGCCGCGTTCCCCCGAAACCCTGCCCGCGACGCCGGCTGCCGACGCGGTGAACTGGATCGCCTGAAAGACGACCACTGCATAAGCAAGTCCATTCGCCACTCGGGCTGTGCGCATCATCGCGAGTTCTCCATACACTGAGTTTTCATGAGTTGCCGGCCTAACTGCGGCGGAACATGCGCTGCGGGTCCGGAAAGAATCGTTGAGGAATGCCGGGGGTCGCGCCCACCGGCCGATGGGGCGCACGGCACAACCACCAGCGTCGAACGCTATGTGTGAGCCCGGGATGGGGGGGGCAACATGCCTTCTCAGGCAACGTCGTGGGGAAACCGTTGTTCAATCTTCGGGCGGGAAATGACGCTACCAATCCTTCTTGGCCCGATCGCCGAAGTGCGGCCTGGGCAGCCTCGCGCCGGCCTGTCTCTTGCAGGCCGACGTTCAGACGCTTCTGAAGTTGGTGGACCCCTTTGGGCAACTTCGCGGCCGGGTGCGCCAAATCGCAGTCCGGACCTTCGAAGCGTTTGGCCGAGCCGAACCTGACAACGATCCAGTATGGCCTCTCGGCGATGGCAAGTCAAGCACGGAGTCGGCGGAGGGGGGGCATGGGGGGCCTGTGGCGGCACGGAGCCATCGACAGCGACGAGTCGCGGCAGAGGAGCCGGTTCGCGCGTCGGACATTCTCGGTTTGCGGCCGGGACGGAACACCGTCTTCGAAGACGCGGACGAATGGAACCTCGAGAGAAAGCCAAGGAAAGCCCCGCACCATCCTTGACAAGCAAGAGCCACTCTGGCGCTACCCGTCTCGCCCCCCGTTGGAGCATCGATCCCGGCGGACTGCGGCCGTGCCACCGTCAGCCCTTAACCCGGCTCGGACAGCCCGACCTCGACGGTGATCAGTCCCCACTGCGACTCGAAGGGGATGCAGATGGGAGTGACTTTTCGCGGGAATTCGACGCTGTGGTGCTTTCCGGCAATCACCGTGGGCAGACTCACGCTCAGATCGAGGTGTTCGAGCTTCGCCTTCGCGCCGCCGGCAATGATGTTGGTCAGTTCGCCGACCGCGTCGGTCACCTCGCCGTTGACCTCGGAAGGGCGCTCGCCGAGCAGTTCGCCGGCGGCGTTGATTGCGGCGTCCCGGCTGAGGCTCAGTACGACGGTTCCCTGGGCCTTGCCGGAGAGGCCGATCACCCCGCTGACCTCGTGCTCCGGCTGGGCGCCATTCTTGACGTAAGGGGTTCCACGCGTCAGGGTACACCCCAACATGGTTTCAAACGCCGCCATGGCGGAGGCCAAAAAAGGGTTGATGTACTCGGCCTTCATGATCGTGCTTCTCACTCGACAGGTTCAGGGGATGTTCAAACATACTTCGGAGGTTAAGTGGCAGCCGTAAACGAGTTCAGATTTTGGGAGGGCGAGGCTCCCGCCGAGCCGCTGGACCACCATGGATTTGCGGCTCAGCGGGAGCTTCGCCCTTCCATGCGCGATGCTTCGGCCCAAGACTTCCGACTACTGCATGCGCTCAACACGCCTTCGGTCAGGACGCATTGCGTGTGACTAGCTGCTCAAGTGTAGTTTGCAGATTCTTCTTGTCGAAAGGTTTTGCGACAAAATCGGTGGCGCCCGCCTTGAAAGCTTCTTTCAGCACGCCCCGCTGCTCCAGAGCACTAACGACCAGGACCTTTGCATTCGGGTCGAATTCCATAATGCCGTGAAGTGCATACAGCCCATCGTGCTCGGGCATCACCATATCGAGCGTGACGGCGTCCGGGTGCAGTTCGCGGTAGCGGTCGATGGCCTCCTGGCCGTTGGCCGCTTCACCGACCACCTTCCAGCCGGCCTGCGCGGCCATATCCTTGATGATCTCACGGATAATGAGGGCGTCGTCGGCCACAAGTAAGGTTCTGACCATGATCGGAAACTCCTAAGGGAACGAGTGGTGTTCTTGGTTGCACAAGGGATATACCGGGATAGCGGCAAGGGGACAGTCCCGACGGCGGCACGCGCTCACAGGGAGCGTGGCGGTTGCCCGGCCTTCTCAACGGTTATCTGGCCGCTGGAGCAGTCGAAGACAATGCGTCGTCCGCAATTGCCTCCGACATCCTGCCCCACCACGCGAATAGAGGCACGGCGAAGCGATTGGGTAACGGCTTTGATGTTCTCTTCACCGATTCGGATCGGTCCGTTGCCGCCGAACATATTTGCGCCGCCGGTGAGCCTCGCCGTCAGCCCATGCACGGGCGTGTCGAGTTGGCGGAGCATCTCGATCATGTGTCCGACGGCCGTATCGGCGAACTTGCCCGGCGGGCCCGTGCGTCCGGCCGAGTCGGGCAGCACAATATGGGCCAGCGCGCCGGTTTTCAGCCGAGGGTGGTACAAGGCCAACCCGATGCATGAGCCGAGAACCGCCTTCATGCGTTTCGGTGCCTGCCCCGCGGCAATCTGTCCGAGGCCCACCAGGGTTTCCACAGGCGCATGGATGGTTGGTGAAGTCATGTTTGCAGTTCCGTCAATGGGTGTGGGCGTAATGGATGGAAGTATGCAATCCGCGCCTCACGGCGCGGCATGCAGCGAGCGGGTCATCGCCTCCTGCATCGCGGGGGTCGGAACGAAGATGACGTGCCAGTCGAGTTCTTCGTCCTCCCGATGGAATCCAATCCGGCACAGCAGCAGTTCGTCGGTGCTGACCGCCTGGGCCATCATGGCCTGTTGCAGGACGCTCGCGCCAAAGTCCTGGATGAAATACGGGGCCGAAGGCACCAGCTCGGTGCCGATCAGCCGCGTCAAGGCGTTGACGTACGCACAACCCAGGATGTTGCCCGTCTCGGTCAAGGCCGACATCTCCAGAGGGCTCCACTCGGGTGTGCTTCCGATTGGCTGGCGCAGGAGCTTCGCGGCCAACTGCCGGCCGTTGACGTCGTCGAACACAAGGATCAGGTTGCCGCCGACCTCGCCTTCCAGCGTCAGCACAACCATGGTCAGCAGTTCGTCGCCCAGCTCCAGCGTCTGGGCCACTTCTTCAAGCGGCGTCCGGCGGACCTCGTCGAGTGTGACCGAGATCAGACCGTCGGTCCAGCGGCACATTGCCGCCGACGCGTCGTGGGTAGCCGACGTGAACAGCTCATGCAGCACGTCGAGCGTCTTTCGCACATCATCGTGGATGGGGTTCATAAGGTTTCTCCTTGGCTTGCGATTGGCACACTTTCCGTCACTTCGCGTTTGGGAAGGCGAGGCTCCCACCGAGCTTCGCTCTCCCAGTCGGGTTTCCGCGTGATGCTAGACCATTTCCGCCCGGGCAACGGCGCCGCCTGTCCGGCTGCCGATCATCTCGATCAGCGCGGGAATATCAAGGATCAGCGAGACTCGGCCGTCGCCGAGAATGCTCGCACCGGCAATGCCCACAATGTTCTTGAAATTCTCCGAGAGCGACTTGATCACCACGTCCTCCTCGCCAATGACGTGATCGACGATCAGGCCGACTTCGCCACCCCGCTCGCCGACGATCACCAGCGTCATCTCCCGCGCTTCCTCCGCGGCGGCTCCGCGTTGGAAGTGGAGCATGTCGCCAAGCCGCACCAGCGAGACAGGGCGCCCCCGCACGGTAGCCATCTGCCGACCGTGGGCCGTGGTGACCTGTTCCGGCTCGACGCTGACGATCTCGATCACGGTCTCCATCGGCATGGCGAACACATCGCCGCCGATGTCGACCATCAAGGAGGGGAGGATCGCCAGTGTCAGGGGCAGCCGGATACTGATCGTCGTGCCCTCGCCTGGTGCGCTGTCGATGTCGACGGTCCCGCTGAGTTCCTCGATCTTCGACTTGACGATGTCCATGCCCATGCCGCGCCCGGAAATCTCCGTCACCTTTTCCGCCGTGCTCAGCCCGGGCTCCCAGATCATCTGGTAGATTTGGTGCGGGGTCATCTTTTCGGCGTCGGCCTTGGTGATCAGTCCCTTGTCGAGGCACTTCAACAGGATTTTGTCGGCATCCAGCCCGCGGCCGTCGTCCCGGACCTCGATCACGATGTTGTTGCCGCGATGATACGCATTGAGCGTCACGGTGCCTTGCCGCGGTTTGCCGGCCGCCTCTCGCTGGTCGGGTAGCTCGATGCCGTGGTCGGCCGAATTACGGACCATGTGGACCAGTGGATCGCCCAACTCGTCGATCATCCGTTTATCGAGTTCCGTCTTCTCGCCAAGGATTTCCAGGCGAACGTCCTTGCCGCCGGCGCGGGTAATATCGCGCACGACACGCTTGAAACGCATGAACAACGGCCCGATCGGGACCATACGTGTGTCCATCACGCTTTGCTGGATTCCGTCGCTGACTCGGTTGAGCTGGTGCAGCGCCTCGGAGAGTTCGCGGATGAAGTCGCGGGCGTGGCTGATCGTCCGGACCTCGCGCCGGAGCGGCTCGAGATCGTTCTGGATGCGCCGCGTGTGGCTTCGGATCAAATCGATCGCCGCCGAGGTGTGCCCCTGGTCGATCCGGAGAACGTCCTGGTTGCCCATCCTCTCCAACTCGGCCGAGACCTTGTCCAGGGCCGCGACGGAATGCTTGCATTGGAGCACCGTTTTGAGCTTGTCGCCGATCTGCGACAACTGTGCCCGGCTGATAACCAGCTCGCCGGCGAGGTTCATCAATTGATCGAGCCGATCGATGTCGACGCGAACGGTCTCGGTCGGACGGGAGGCGGCCTCCACGCCGCGCGGCTTGCCGTCGGACGATGCGGTCGCCTTCGCCGCAGGCCGCGAAGCCCCAGTGGCGGCAGCCGCATTTTGCGGCGACGATTCCGATGCCGCGGCCTTAGCCGCGGTGCCGCCGGACGCGTTCCGCGAGGCGTCGTCCGCATTGAGGTCGGCCGGTGACGGACTGGGCAACGCAGCGGCTTTCGGCTCTTCGAAGAACGGCCGTGACGCCGAATCGACCGGCTCGACCGTCGCGTCGAGCACGTCGGCAACGTCGATCGCCTCAAGCAATTCCTCCTCCGACCGGTCGGTCATGACTTGGAATCGGAACCGGGGGAGTTCGTCGATATCGTCGAGTTCCGATACGGCCGGCTCGCAGTGGGTCACGATTCCCCGCCGCGCCAGCTTCTCGTAGATCAATTGGGCCTTCAGGCCGGCGGCTGTCAGGGAGGGAGGAAATTGCACTTGCCCGCGAAATGTGGTCATCGGCCGCCGCTGCTCGGACGTAGCGTCGAAGTAGGCGGCCAGGGCCCGGACGCTCTCGAGCTTCACGTTCTCGCCCGCCCGAACCCGCTCGACCGTCTTCAGCCCCATGCCCGTGGCCGAGGCAATCGCTCGAGCATCGCCTGCCCCTAGCCACTGCCTTAGTTCGATCAACACGCTTTCCAGGCGAGCCCGGAGGCTGCCGCCGAGGGAGCCGTGTGGCTGCGGGGTCCCTGGGACATCGGTGAGCGCGGCCAAGGCCGTGGGTTCCGTCGCGCTAGAGGTCGGCTTGACCGGCCGTCGGCTTGCCAGACCCGACTGGGCCTCCAGCAGTTCCTTGGCCAGTTCGCGGAAATGGTCGGTATTGTCCTTGCCTTGCCGCAGATCGAGAAGCGCCTGCTGCAACGCATCGGAACTCTTCAGCAACAGGTCGGTCAGGTCTTCCGACAGGGAGACCTCGGCCTCGACGAGCATTTGCAGCAGATCCTCCACGAGGTGGGCACATTTGGCGATCCGGTTCAGCCCGGTCGCCGCAGCCGAGCCCTTGATCTTGTGGGCAATTCCCATCAAGCGTCGCAAGTCGTCGATGCCGCCATGTTCGGGGGAAACCAGCGTGCTCGTCCACAGATCGAGCGACTCGTGCGTCTCGTCGATGAAAATGGCGAGGTACTTCTCGCAAATCTCCTGCTCATCGCACACGTCGGCAAACGGATCGGCCGGCTGCGACGGCTCGGCGCCGGCGGCTCCCGGCGTCGCGACGGCCTGGGCCGGTTCGTCCGCCCGGGAGGTTGTGTCGGCCAGCGCCCGTTCGGCGTCGGCCTGTGTGGAGGCTTGTCGGTTCACGCCGGCCGACTCGAGCATCCGGCTGATCGATGTGAGCACCGGTTCGCAATCGACCGACTCGGCGCCGGGCTGTTTCAGCAGGCTGATCAGGGCCGTCAGGTGATCGAGGCCCGTGAAGATCAGTTCGGTCACGTCGCCGTTGACCGCCAGCTCGTGCTTCCGCGCCGCGTCGAAGACGTTTTCGATCTTGTGCGTCAGGTGGTTGATGTCGGTCAGCCCCAGCATGGCCGAAAGCCCCTTGATGCTGTGGGCGGCGCGGAACATCTCATTCAACAGATCGGCGTCGCATGGCTGTTGATGGTCGTTCTCCAGCGACTGCACCCACTCGTCGAGTTGCAGCAGATTCTCGTTCAACTGCACGAGCAACTGGTCCGACTCGTCGAGGAAGTCGCTCAGCAGACCGTCGAGCAGATCGTCTTGAAAGTTGGGCTGCGAATTGCTCATCATAAATCCGTTCAGGGTTGCGGCCGTTGATACAGCCATGGTTGCAGACGCACATAGTCCTTGACCAGATCGCCGATCCCTTCCGCCGGCCCCGCCACGAGCAGGCCGCCCGGTTGAAGCGACGAACGCACATGTTCCATGACACGCCGCTTCGATTCCGGGTCGAAATAGATCAGCACGTTCTTGAGGAACACCAGATCGAATGGCCGATCCCGCGGCGGATCCAACAGGTTATGCTGACGGAACGATACCATGTCGCGCAGCACGGGCCGGGCATGCCACAGGTCGCTTCCGGCCTCCCGGCTGAAATAGCGCGACTGGTAGGCCGGCGGCACCAGGCGCATCGCACGCTGCCGGAACTGGCCCAAGTTGGCCTGCGTCACGGCGCCGATGCCGATATCCGTGCCGAGGATTCGAATTTGCCACTGCGAAAGCTCCGACAGACAAGCGGCAATACAGCAGGCAGCCGTGTAGGCCTCGTCGCCGGTGCTGCACGCGGCCGACCAGACGCGAAGCGACCGCCGCCGGACGCCGGAGCGGGCCTCCGACGCGCATTGCCGCAGGAAGACCTCGCGGAACCATGCCCATTGCCCCTCGTCGCGGAACAGGTAGGTTTCGTGAGTGGTGATCTCCTGCAGAAACGCATCCCACTCCGGCGCGGCCGGCGGCAGTGTGCGCAGGTGTTCGTAGTAGGCGCTGAAGCCCGCGATACCCGTCTCGCGGAGCCGACGCCGCAGCCGATTCGACAGCAACGCCTTCTTCCGCGGTGACAGCCGGATGCCGGTCCGCCGGTAGATCAGCTCGGCGTATTGGGCCAGTTCGGCATCCGTCACTTCCGACAGGCCGCGGCCGACAGGGATCGGATCAATCAGGTGGGTAGGGCACATCGGGATGGATTCTCGTGGTCGGGGATGGCGTACGTTGGCGGCATTCGTTGTAGTCCCGCCTTCAGGCGGCCGTCGAATAATAAACTTTCACTTTCCGTAATCCCGTCATTCCCGCGAAGGCGGGAACCCAGCCTTCTCCGGCGGAGTTCTGGGTTCCCGCCTTCGCGGGAATGACCGTTGGCGGCGAGCCCGGCCGCGATTCATGCCGGTCGCGGCCGGGACGTCGCCGTGGATACGTCACATGCCGGCGTTTTCCAGCGCGGCGGTCTCTTCGTCGCCGAAAAGCTTCTCGACGTCCAGGAGGATCAACAACTGGTCGTTGAGCCGCACGAGTCCGGTCATGTACTCATTGCCCAGACTCGCCACGGTCGGCGGAGCGGGGCAGACCTGGTCGCTCGATACGCGTAGCACTTCGTTGACCGAATCGACGACAATCCCGATCGTGCGCGTACCGACGTTCAACACCACAATGCGGCTGTCCGGTGTCAGATCGCCTTCGGCCAGCGAGAAGCGGGAGCGAAGGTCGATCACCGGAATCACCGAGCTGCGCAGGTTGATCAGGCCCTTGATGTAGTGGGGCGTTTCCGGCACCTGCGTGATCTCGCCAACGAGGATGATCTCGCGGATCTTCGTGATCTCGATGCCGTAGGTTTCCTCGCTGAGCTTGAAACTGACCAGTTGCATCGAACCGGTTGCTTGTGCGAAATCGGTGGCCTTTACGGCAATATCTTCCGGAAGAACCGCCGGTTCTTGGATCATGGTGGACATGGAATATCTCCTGGTTTGAGGGAATGTGTCATGATTTCGGGAGGGCGATGCTGCGCGAGGGCGAGGCTCCTGCCGAGCCGCGTATGGCAACCTCGGCTCACCGGGAGGTTCGCCCTCCCAACCATGCGCCCTCCCAATCACAAGCCGGCAGCCAAGGGCGGTCCTGGGGGATAAGGATCGCCCTTGGCGTGCCTTCGGCGTTAAACGCCGGCCTTTTCGGTTTCGCGCGACGCGCCGGCCTTCCAATCGGTCGACTCGCCGTCTTCCGTCTTGAACCGGCCGACCAGGTCGCGAAGCGCCTGGGCCTGGGCACCAAGCTCCTCGCTGCTGGAGGCCATCTCCTCGCTGCCGGCGGCCGCCTGCTCGGTCACCTCGGAGATGCCTTGGATGGCCTTCGAGACCTCCTCGGCGTTGGTGGCTTGCTGCACCGTGGCCGTGGCGATCTCGGCGATCTTCGCGGCGGTCGCTTCGACCCCCTCGATGATTTTCTTCAAGGCGTCGCCCGTCTCGTCGCTGAGCTGGGCGCCCTGCTCGACGTGTTGGGTCGACTCCTTGATGAGGCTGGTGATCTCGCCGGCCGCCTGGTTCGACCGCTCGGCCAGCTTGCGGACCTCGTCGGCCACCACGGCGAAGCCCATGCCGTGCTCGCCGGCCCGGGCCGCTTCGATCGCCGCGTTCAAGGCCAACAGGTTCGTCTGGCTGGCGATTTCGGAGATCACCTGGATGATCTCGCCGATCTGGGTGGAACTGGTACGGATCAGCTCCATGGCCTCGATCGACTTCTGCACCGCGGCGCCGCCCTGCTCGGCCAGAGCGTTGGTCTCCTTGGCCACCTTGTCGGCCTCGTGGGAGTTTTCCTTCACACCATCGACCGAGCGGCTCAGCTCCTCGACCGACGCGGTGATCTGCTCGACGCTCGCGCTTTGCTCTTGTGCCCCGGAGGCCAGCGATTGCGAGCTTTCGGCGATCACGCGCGAGCCCTCGTTGAACTGCGCGGCGCTCTCGCTGATCTGGCCCAGCGCGGCGTTAATGTTCTCGACCACGCTGTTAACGTCATTCTTCAGCCGCTCGAACTCGCCCACGTATTGGCCACGGACCCGCTTGGTAAAGTCCTGGGCCGCCATGGCCTGGAGGACTTCGGCGGCGTCGTTGAGCGGATCGACCACGGCGTCCAGCAGCTCATTCAGCCCGGTCATGATCTCGTGCCACCCGCCCTCGAACTGCGCGGCATTGCCACGTTTGTCGAGTTGGCCGTTTTGAGCCGCGCGGATCAGCGCGCCGGTCTCCTTGCTGAGCCCCTTGAGGTTCTCGCGAACGGCCTCGATCGTGTCGTTGATGAAGGCCTTCTTGCCGGGGAACTTCTCGAGTTCCGCGTCGAAGTTGCCCTTGCCGAACTCGGCGACGCAGGCCATGGCCTTTTTCTTAACCGCAATGTGGCCGTTGACCATGTCGTTGAGGCCCTTGGCCATCGTGTGGTAAACGCCTTCGAACTCTTCGGCCGGCACCATCACGTCGATATCGCCGGCATTGTGCTCGTCGGCCATGTGCCGCATGGCGTCGATCAGACCGCTGAGCGAGTCGATGCACTGGTTGAGATTGTTCTTGATCTCGTTGAAATCGCCGTTGTAGTCGTCGGTAATCCGCGACGGAATGTCGCCCTTGGAGATGCGCTCGATGTATTCGGCCGCCACGTTCAACGGACCGACGACCGCGTCGAGCGTGTTGTTGACGCCCTCGACAATCGGACGGAACTCGGCGCTGACCAGCTCCGGATTGCCCCGCGTCTGGAGCTGGCCGCCGATGGCCGCGTCGCTCAGCCGCTTCGTCTCGCCGATCAGGGTCCGCAGCACCTTGCCGATCGACGACGAGAGGAACAGCCCGAAGGCAATCGCCAGGATGACGCCGATCGCCGTGCCGCCAAGAGCAAGATACTCGGCCGTTGCGGCCATGGTCTGGGCGTTGGCGACCTCCGTGTCCGCGACGTCCTGGTTGATCTTGACGATCTTGTCGAGCAGGTCGGCGGCCTCGCTCTGACGCTTGTAGACGGTGCCCAGCAGGTGGTCCCGAGCCTCGCGCTGAATGGTCATCGCCTTGCCCGCAATCGCCATCATCTGGTCGAATTCGTGGAAGGTGTCCTTGGCGGCCGGCGCCATGTCGCGCTGATAGACGGCCATTGCTTCCGTGGTCTTTCCGTCCGACACGAGCTGCTTGATCTGCCGCACGGCGGCATGGAACCGGCGGTGCGGCTCTTGCATCGCTTGGACCAGCTTTCGCAGATCCTCATTGTCCGTCTTGAAGTCTTCCAGCCAACGGCCGAACGCACACGCGGTGTGGCTGTCGCCCCCCTCGAAGGCCTCCTGGGTGTGGATCATCAAGAGGACGTCGGCCGCAAGCTTCTGATGGTCCTTCATGAAGCCCTCCAACGAGAGAGCCAGCTCGAACGGATCGAGAATCGCCAGGGCGGCAAACTCGCCGTACATCGCGACGCACTTGTTATTCTCCTCGCGCCACGCGTTCCACGCCGGGACAAACTGCTTCCACAATTCGGCCTCCTCGGGCGTCTGCGGCAGCGGTTCGTAGGTGGCCCAGGCCGCTTCATACGTCTCGCGGGCTTTCGTCAATTCACCGCGCTGACGCTCGCGGAGTTCGGCCGCCAGCCCCGGGATGGCCAGCGTTCGCAGCGTGCCGCGAATGCTCTGAGCCTGCCCCTTGAGGATTTGCAGGCTGTCGATGCTCGGCAGCCGCACGACGCCGATCTCGTTCACATTGCCGGCCAAACGATGCGATCCCCAGTAGCCGATCCCACCGACCAGCGCCGTGATCGCCGCGACCACCATGAAGCCGGAAATCAGCTTCCCCTTCGTACTCAGGTTCGAGAAGAAACCCATGTCACTTGCCTTTCAACTTGAAGGATACAAACGGAAAAAGCCGGTCCTCTCGGCACGGGGCGAGGACGCCCAATGCCACGCGATCACCGGCCACGCAGAGGTTGCATGTGCAAAGCATGTGGGCCGCACGCGCCGCGATGCGTGTGCGGGCCGTCCAAACAACGATATACCTGGGCAAAGGGCGACACCGGATGAAAATGCGACCGCAGTTGCTCCGGCATCTTCTGGGTGTGCTCGGCTGCCAACAGCCCTCCCGGCCGCAGCGCCCGGTGGAACATGCGCAACACATCCAATCGCTGCGCCTCGCTGAAATGCAGCAACACGTTCTTGCATACGATCAGGCTGAAATCCTCGCGCAAGGGCTTCAACGAGAGCAAGTCGTGGTGCGTAAACACCACCTTCCGACGCAGCTCCTCGACCACTTCCACGTAGCCGGGCTCCGAAGCCGGATGGAAGTACCGCGCCCGAATCGCCTCCGGAATCCGCTGCACCTCCCGCTCGCCGAAAACGCCTTCGGCGATGCGCGGACCGAATTGCGGGTCGACGTCGCTGGCATGGATATGCACGTTGCGGAAGATGAAGTCCGACATCCGCTCCCGCAGCAAGATGGCCAACGTATACGGCTCGGGACCATGGGCACAGCCGGCATCCCAAATGCGGATGAAGGCCTGGCCCTGCAACGCCGGCATCGCCTGGTCGATCAAGGCTTCGAGCGTCTGCTCGTCGCGGAAGAAAAACGTGAATGCCATCGGTGGGTCGCCGCTCGTCAAAGCGGCCCTCGGAAGCACCCGGATGCCCGCTCCGTCCCACAAGGGGCCTTGGCGGCGTCCGGCTATCGGTCGGGGGGGAGTCGCGGGCAGGGGGGTGGTTTGGGTGGGACCAATAAAAAAAGGCACAACCAAGGTCGCTCCTTCCGCGTGGGAAGACCGCGACTTCGATTGTGCCTTCAACCGGCAGGCCCTGGTCCTGCCAACTAAGGCGGCCCACCACCGCTGTGGCGGCCTGTTCCCTCCGGATGTCTGCCCGGAGAAAACTCGTTCAAACAAACCTACCACACATTTCGCGGCGCGCCGGAAAATTTTTCGCAAGCCGTCGGGTTCCCGTTTTCGTCAAAGTCGCCCACCCGGCACGGTTGATCCCATGCGATACGCGAGCGTCCGGTCACATGGCTCGGCGAGCCGGGCTTTTCCAGGTAGAATGGAAATCGGGTGCTTGTTTCCACCAATTGCGTCGGTTTCGCGATGATCTGGTTCAGGCTTTGGAGTCGCGAATATGATCACGGTCCACGAGGAGTACGTTGTCGATGAACACGGTCGCCGGAAGGCGGTCATTGTTCCGATGCAACTGTGGAATCAGATTCTCGAATCCCTGGAGGAACTCGACGATCTGCGTGCGCATTACAACGCAAAGAGCCAGCCCGCCGATCCGGTCCCTTTCGGACAGGCCGTCCGGGAAATTCGCGGCCGGAACGTCGAGTGATGCACGAAATCTTCATCGAACGACGGGCACAGCGGGCGTTGGCAAAGATCGCTGAACCCTACCAGGGGCAACATCCATCGGGCGTAGAGGCAGTTTTCACGCCGCCGCTTCCTCCACCGGCTCTGCCTCGGCCAGCGCCTCCAGCGCGGCTCGCAGATCGTCGCCACCGCTTAGCAATCGCTCGATTTCGCCGAGCAGCCGGGATTTCACCCCAGCGAGGTCGCCGTTGAAATCCATGTGCTGCAAATTGCCTAGAGTTGTCTCCAGTTGGGCGAACAGCACCAGCGTCAGACCCTCGATCTCGTCGTTCAGCGTACCGACCTCCGTGCCCGACTCGGTCAAACGCTCCAATTGCCGCAAGTAGGGCGTGCAGATTTCCTGCAGCTCCGCGACAAAGCGCCAGCCGGTAGTCTGGAAGTCGTCGACGCGGCCCTTGTGGAGCTTGGCCGCCAGCTTTCGAAGCCGCGTGGAGCGGGTGGCGATCGAGTCGATCAGCGTTTCGAGGTCGAGTTCTTCCGGCGGCTCGGGCTCCTCCGCGGCCGGTTCTGCTGTTTCCTCCGACGTTTCCTCAGGCGGCGGTTCGACGATTGGGTCGGCATCCCACACTGCCTGCTCCGGTGCCGGCATGTGGATGGCCTCCACGATCGGCGGCTGCCACCGCGGTCGTGGCCGCGCCGCCCCCGTCCAAAATGCCAGGCAATAGCCCAGGCCAAAATTCAACAACCCGATGACGAAGATGTACAAGACGCATTCCATCGGCAACCTCCTCGGGCAACAAAAAAAGGCACAACCGCGGTCGCCTCTTCCTCGTGGAAGGGTGCGACTGCGATTGTGCCTTCAACCGGCAGGCCCGAAGCCTGTCAACTAAGGCGACTCACCCCCTGCGGTGAGCCTGGCTATTTGGTACCCACTCGCTTGCGCGTCGGGCTTGTATGGCTTCTCGCCGCCTCATGAGAGCGCGGCGACGTGTTTGTCGAGCTTCTCGCGGAGCGTGTCGGGCGTGAAGGGCTTCACGAGGTAGTCGGTCACGCCGGCCTGGATGGCCTGGACCACGCGGCTCTTCTCGGCCTCGGTGGTAATCATAATGATCGGCACGTTCGGGTCCTTGGCTCGAATCTCTTGCGTAACCTCCAGCCCGGTCTTGCCCGGCATGTTCCAGTCGGTCAGCACCAGATCGAAGGCCCCCGGCTGAAACAGGGCCACGGCCTGGGCGCCGTCGGCCGCTTCGACTGCCGAGTCGATGCCCACGGCATGAAGCGAACGGAGAATGATTTTCCGCATGGTGCTCGAATCGTCGGCCACGAGGACTTTCGTGCTCATCGGCGATACTCCTTGACTGAGGGGTATGGGAGAAAGATCCGGTGGCGGGTGGCCACCGGTTGGGTTCAACGTCGTCCTACAACCGTAGGTTGCCTCTGGCGAAAGTCAAACCCGCACGCCGGCAAGCCAAAGGCGGCGGACCTGCTGGGTGATGACCGAGGCGGCCTCGTCGAGGGCGAATTGACAGTTCACATGCCCCTGGGCATGGGCAACCTTGTTCATGCCATAGACGGCCGAGCTGTCCTCATCCTGGCCGAGTACATAGCCGCCGGCTTGGCGGATGGCTCGGCAGCCGTCCGCGCCGTCGTGGCCCATGCCGGTCATGATGACGCCGAGGCAGCCACGGCCATAGGCGGCCACGACGCTATGCATCAGGGCGTCGACCGACGGCTTATGCCCGCTGACCGGCTCCGCGTCGCTG
>Ga0180433_10005796_pt1 | contig 16524 bp, 12 predicted proteins | sample SS_ome_8_FD_132980 | JGI IMG/M metagenome (GOLD analysis project Ga0180433, IMG submission 132980) | Hypersaline lake sediment archaeal communities from the Salton Sea, California, USA - SS_1_D_1 metaG | ecosystem: Environmental > Aquatic > Non-marine Saline and Alkaline > Hypersaline >... | reverse complement strand
CATCAGGAAGTGTTATGAATGGATAGTTTTGCAAAATCAGTCCGGTAATAAATGCTCCACATAAACCAACTGCTGAGCCAATGAGAGATATGAGCATCCCAATCCATAAAAAAATTTTTGAAATTGTTCTGTCTGGCACCCCCATTGTTTTTAAAATTGCAATGTCAGAACGTTTGCGTGAAATTTGCATAAACATAAGCGAGATTATATTCATGCAGGCGATCAGCGTGATAAGTGCAAGAATAAAAAACATTGCATACTTTTCTAATTTTAACGCAGAAACAAGAGCAGGGTACATTTCTTTCCACGAGTAGACATTCAGACCGAGTCGTTTTTTGAGTGCCGTAATTGTTTTTTGTTCATGTGCATGGGCAGCAAGCTGAACGCCTAGTTGCGTTGGTCCGCTGTCAGGAAACAATTGTTCAAAAAAATCAAGAGAACAAAATAAAACGTTGCCATCAAATTCTTCTATGCCGGTTTGGTAAAAACCACTGACAACAGAATGATGCGTGTCAAATGTTATAGTGCGTTCCCTAATATTGTTTTCTGTCGCAATAAAAAGGGTGAGCGGCTGTCCATGCTGTAGTTGCGCCTGTTGCATTACTGTTTTTCCAGCAACAACAGAATTTTCTTTGAGCAACTCAATAAGTTTTTTTTCGCTTTCCAGTTTTGTTTCTAAATTACTAATCGATGGTTCTGTGTATGGATCGATGCCACAAATTTGAACGATAGTATGCGGTTCGTCACTATCTTGGTTTTGAATGATTGCGTGTCCTTGCGCTCGTGGACTGACGCCAATAACGTTTGGAAATTCTTTTTGCAAAACGTTTTTAATTTTTTCTGGAGCAAGTTGCTGTCCCCCTGCGCTAATAATAAGTTGCGAATGGATGCCTTGCATTTTTTTGTGTGTTACTTTTTCAAAACCGTTCATGACGCTTGCTACAACAGCAAGACAAAACGAACCGATCATGACGCCCAAAAAACAGATGACCATCATGGTAGAGATTGAGCGTTCAGCCTGTGCGCCAACTAGATAACGCCAACCTAAAAAAAAGGGAAGCCGTTTCATCGATCTCCTTAAATCTGTTTTGTCCAACGCCTGTAACATCCGCACGATCGAATGATCTGTAACTTCGTCTTGTAAAACATGAGCGTTTTTTTTACGCTACTAATGTTATTTCACAATTTTAGAGCAAAGGGGCGTTTTTATGAAGAGCAATACACATTTTCTTTTTTTTAGTTTTGTATGTTTATTTCTCATGCCAGGGTGTGGCAGACTTATTGACTGGGGCAAACAAGAAGTAGAACAAGGAACAGATCTTGAAAAAGATGTAAAAGTTGCAAAAGATCATGTTCGATCGTCTCGAGTGTATGATCAATTTACATTGCTTGGTGCGTTCGACTCATTATGGTTGTCGGATGAAGTCCGAGATGTGTATGCGCATCTGTACTCCCTTAAGCATGGCAGAACGCAAGAAGAGAAAAAGATTTTCCTCCGTCGCCAGCTAGAAGAAAACAATCATTTTATTTCATTTTATTTGCTCAGTAGTGCTGACATCGTCATTGGCGAAAAAGATTCTGACTGGACAATTTTGTTGCAGATTGATGATTATAATTTTGTGCCAACAGAATTTAAAACAGTTGATCTTTCTCCTGAACACAAATCTATGTTTGGCAAACATTTTAACAAGTTCAAAACAGCGTACATTTTGCAGTTTAACGCTAAAGATGTAGAAGATATTTCTCTTATTCAATCAACGACAAAAGAGATATCACTTGTCTTTAGAACCGTTGATAAAGAAGTGCTGCATACGTGGGATCTTGATTCTTCTGGTAGGTTGCTTGTCTAAAAGGAGGTTGTATGAAGATTGCAATTGGGGCAGACCACCGTGGGTTTGCACAAAAAGAATTCATAAAGAAAAATCTAACGCTTGCGCAAAAAAAAATTGAATGGATTGATATTGGTGCTGATTCAGAAGATCGTTCTGATTATCCAGATTTTGCCATGGCGGTTGCAAAAAAAATGCAAGCAGGTCAGGCAGATATTGGCATTTTGTTGTGCGGCACCGGTGTTGGTATGTCGATTGCCGCAAACAGATTCAAGGGAGTTTACGCAGGTCTTGCGTGGAACGAAACAATTGCAGAATTAAACAAGAAGCACGACAACGTAAATCTTTTGGTGTTGCCAGCTGATTTTGTTACCAATCAACAAGCCGTCGCTATGGTTTCTGCTTGGCTCATTGCAAAATTTGCTGGCGGGCGGTATCAAGAACGGATAGAAAAAGTCGACTCTATTGATTAGTTTTTTTCTTTTTCTGTTTTTATTTTCTCTGCTTTTTTGTTTACCATTTCTATAAAGGCTGAAAGCTTTCCAAGTTTTTCAATGGTTACTTCCCTTTTTTTTCCGTGACTGCTTTCAAGTTCTTTGCAAATATCGGTTTGCCCTATTATTGTGATGATGCTCATATGGCCTAGATCTTTCATAGGCAGATTCGAAAGAGATTTTAAATCTAAATTATAAATGGTGTTCAGCGTTGTATTTTTCAAATTAGCGAGGAGTTCGGGCTGTAGTTGGCCAAGGTGCTTTTGAACAATAATATTTCCAATCTCTATGATTTCGTCAGCACTTTTTTGGGAACTGTTGGCTTGCTGAGTAAACAAGGTGAAAATCGCAAGCGTTCCTACGAGAAAAGTAATACGTTTCATAACATTTCCTTTTGGTTGTTAACAATTTTTTTTAGGACTTTTCTTTTTCATTCTTTTTTTCTTTTGCATGTACCCAGTCTGTAAAAGCGTAAAGCTTTTTGATTTTTTCTATTGTTTCGGTTGTTTTATCGGGATCGTTTTTCAGTTCGGGTGTTGACAAAGAGCAGAGCATTTTAAGATTTTCTTTTGTTACAATATGGTCTATGCGTTCAATAAATTTTTGACCGAAACCTAAAAAATGCTCCGGTGTTGTAAAGCCGCTTTGGATTGTAAGCAAAAGACTTTTCTCAAAGGACGACAGCTTTTCTTTTAGTTGAGAGCATTTTGCCGATCGAACAAATAAAACTGCAATCGTTAAAAAACTGACAAAAAAAGTAGAACGTTTCATTATTTTTCTTTTAAAATTTCTTTTATTCGTGCTGCAGAAAGAGTTTTGTGCTCTTTTAATTCTTCTGCAACCTGAACAAGTGCGTCTTCGTGCTCTCGTAATAATTGCTCAATTTCAATTTCGTATTGCTCGAGTTGCTCAAGCGCTTGGTCAAAATAACGTATCTGCAGCTCGTTTGGCATTGTTTTGATGCTTAGTCCTTGGAACACCAATTTTTTAACAAGTTCAAGCGCGTTTTGTTTATCTTGCGTGTGGTAACAATGTCCACATGCACCAAGTATAATTTTTTCTGCAGCCATACCTGATAAAATAACCTTGCACTCTTTGATTGTTTCTTCTTGTGTTAATACGTTAAGGTGATCGAACGGACAACGGGTAAACACTTTTCCGTACACAATGTCTTTCTGTTTCCGTTTTTCAAAATGTTTCAATCCTTCGTCTTGCAAATCAGCTGTGACCGGTTTGATTGTAACTGCAGAAAGTTTGCGCCGTGTTTGCAATAACTCAAGTGCAATTGCATGACCCGCTTGGTGTGCCGCGATTAATTTTTGTTCTGCTTCTGAGATGTGCATCTCTTTATTAATCACGTTGCGAATTTCTTCATCAAGACTTTTTTCTAAATGTGTTTGTGTAATTGGTGTGCCAGATATTTTTGATTTTTGGAAGGCTGCGTTTTTCATAGCTGCAAGTTCTTGGTAGGTACAGCCTTCCGTTTCTTCTGCAAGTTTGTCAACATCAATGACGCTCAAATCCGGAAGGAGCGGCTCAAGTTGTTTGACAAAATACAATCTTCGTTCAGAGAGTGTTGGCAACTCAAAATTAATTATTTTTCCGAATCGCCCACGTCGACGCAGTGCGCGGTCCAAATGTTCCGGTTTGTTTGTTGCGGCAATTAAAATAACTTGTTTGCCTGCTTCTTTGCTCAACACACCACTCATTGCACTTAAAAAGTCACTGAGCAACGCATTGTTTCCTTTGCCACCTCGTTGCAAACCAAGCAGGTCGATTTCGTCAATAAACAAAATGCATGGTGCTTCCCGTTTTGCAAAATCCAAGAGCTCCGTGATTCCGTTTCGCAAAATATATTCGGCATCAAGCGTGTAAAAACCAAGCTCATCTTCTTTTCTACCGATCGCTTTAAATACTTTTCTAATTTCTCCGCCGAATGCTTCTGCAACAAACGATTTCCCTGTTCCAGGAAGACCGGTAAACAGATAACCACGCTCTGGCGGTATGCCTGCTCTGTCAAAACGTTCTGGATTTTTGGTGTAGTCCAAGACTACGTTTAAAGTTTCTTTTATGTGCCCAAAGCCAACAACATCTTCGAATGTATATTTTGGTTCCCATCGTTCGATTCTACTTTTTTGTGCTTCTTGCGCTTGCTTGCCCGCAACACCACCCAAAAGTTTTGCGTGCAAAATAGAGATTTTTTTTCTGGTCCAGAACGTGAGTCTTGTTGCCCAACCTTTTTTGTATAAAAATTGAGTAACTCCTAAATACGAGGCTGCTAAACCAAGATACGTTGCCCTGAAAGCCGGTGCCGCTTTTCCGAATTTGTTTACCATCAGGTCGTTCCAAGCATTTGCATATTTTCCGGCAACCAATTCTCCGTTTTTGTTTCTCATAAGTGGAAAACCAAGCCAGCGTCGGAAATATTTTCCGAAATACCAGCCGCCATTATTTCTTGCTGCTTGAATTGCTGCTGCCAATGTTTCGCGGGAACTGAAACCTTCAGGTAAAAGCTCTATGTAGTCTTTCAAGAACTTTATCTCCAGCGGTTTGATTTGATCTTCGTAGAATACCCCGTTTGTAACTGAGTTGTCGTATTTTGCTTTGATCGCATCACGCAGATCTTTTTCAAATTTCGTGTACCCTACGGTGAGTCCAAGATCCTCAAACCTGTCGTCTTGCAGTGCATGAATTCCGAGTGCTGCTACAGATGTCCCCAAAAATGCGTACCAGTCCCAGTTGCGGCGGTGTGCAATAGTTGTCCAGTTGTTTAGCTTTCTAAACATTTTGTTGTGCCAGGAAATGCCGTAACTGTTAACGTCATATTTTAGTTGTTCCAGTTGTTCTTTATTCTCATTTATTTTTTCTTCTATTTTTTCGACGCTGACCGCGGCAGATTTTTTTGCGAGCAGTGCAAGTTTTTTTTCAAATCCAGAAAAATTTTCTAGTTTATTTTTTAATGCTTCGCAAATATGCTCCATCAGCAATTCGTTAAAGACAACAAGTTGTTGTAACGTTTGCGCATCTACCTGAACAAATGCGCCCGTGCGTATTGTTTGTATAATTTTTCTCAGTTCTCGAATTTCTTTTAAAAGCTCATCTTTATTTTTTGTGTCGTAAACATCGTTGTTAATTGCTTGCGCAAGTTCTTCTAACAATCCTTCAATCTGTTCTGTTTGTTCAATATTTTGTGTAACAAAAAAATCGACGGCTTGTGCCATCATTTTTTGAATCTCTGTCATTTGTTCTTGTGGAATTTTAGAAAAATCTACAGCACTGTCGGCTGTGTTTTGTGTTTGAACGTCTGCTTGAGCAGATAAAAAAGAAGATGGCAGAAAAAGGGAAAAACAAAAAAGATATCTAAGACTGTTTGAAATGTTCATGCGAAAAACCTCATCGTGTAGCGGAAAAACTATTTCTGTGAGCTGTTTATGTTCGAAATTGTAAATGGTTTAGGTGCTTTTGTCGAGTTCTTTTTTTTGAATCACGAGTTCTTTCTTGGTAAGCTGAAGCCCGAAAAAGAAGTTTCAACCTAATTGCAAAGGAGATGGAATGAATTCCTTTTTATACAAACGAATTCGCTTGGTTCTTTTCTTTTTTCTTGCTGTAGTGCCAAGTTGTGTAAGCAGTGACGCGTCAAAAATTCCGTACGACATACATAATGCACTGGGTGTTGAAAATTTAGTACCGGTTGTTGCTATTGGCAGTGGTCCTGCAGGTTTAAGTGCTGCATTGTACACCGCACGTGCAAATTTTTACACCATTGTTATAGAAGGAAAAAAACGTGGTGGGCAATTGACCGAAACATCGTACGTTGAAAACTGGCCAGGTGTAAAACGAACACTTGGTCGTTTTGCGGTTGCACAAGTTCGTGAACAAGCGGCTGCGTACGGCGCAGAATTTTTAGCTGATCATGTAACTTCTGTTGACTTTACTCAGTGGCCGTTTGTCATTCGTAATCGTTCTGGTCTTGAGTTGCGTGCGATGACGGTGGTTATTGGTACCGGGGTAACCCCGCGCAAACTTGGCATACCTGGTGAACAAAAATATTGGGGTGCTGGGGTAACGGCATGCGCAATTTGTGATGCACCACTGTACAACGGTGAAGAAGTTGTTGTCATTGGTGGTGGTGACGCTGCGGCAGAAGAGGCAACGCAATTGGCAGGGTATGCAAGTAAGGTAACCGTTCTTGTCAGAAAAGGAAAAATGCGCGCGGCACATGCGATGCAAGAACGCCTGAAAGATTATGACAATATTTTTGTAAAATATAATCTTGAGGTTCAAGAAATTTTGGGCGACGGAGAATTTGTAACTGGTGTTCGTCTGCGCAATAATTTAACTGGTGAAATTTCTGATTTTGCAACCAACGGTGTGTTCTTGGCAATTGGACGAGATCCAAATTCACAAATTTTTGCAGACTATCTTGATATGGATGCCATTGGTCACATAAATGTCATTGGGCGTTCGCAAGCAACGACGATTTCTGGTGTGTTTGCGGCAGGTGATGTGGCAAATCCAGATTACAAACAAGCAGGCGTTGCCGCAGGAGATGGTGTCAAAGCAGGACTTGATGTAAGCAGGTACCTGGTCGATCTTGGTCTTTCAGAAAAAATGGCACGCCAACTAGAACCAACGTTTTTCCGTGATGGTAAAACGGATGAAGAAATGGCTGATGTAGAACATTTGTCATCCGAACAAGAGTTTGAAGATCTTGTTTTAAAAAGTTCGGTACCGGTTATTTTAGATTTTTACACGGAATACTGCCCATCATGCTTGGAGATGCTGCCAAAAATTGCACGCGTTTCTGAAAAATACAAAGGCAAGATAAACGTCTATAAAGTTGACGCAGAACAAGCAATTGGATTGGTCAAAGAACTGTCTGTTCCAAAAGTTCCATATCTTCTCGGTTATTCTGATGGCAGGATGGTTATAGAAAACAACAAGGATATGACGGAAGAAGAACTGGAAAAACTCTTTGCTGATCTTATTAAATAAAAATAGCCCGTAAAAAGTTGGTTTTAGAGCCTCGGCTACAAGCCGGGGCTTTTTATTGCACGTTTCTCAAAAACCCTTACTAAACAAAAAAGCTTCTTTTTATTTGCAAATCGTTGCAATTTGCAAATCTGGCTTGCTATGCTTTTTATAGAGGTGGCACGTTGTGTAACTGAGCCAAAAAAGGAGCGGAGCAGTGTTTTGTGCACGGGTAAACAAACTTTTTTGCGCGGTTGCCCTCACTGTAGGGGCAATCGTTTTTTACGCCTGCGTGCATGCAGACTTTCCTCGCGTTCCAGGCAATGTGTACGGAGAGTTGCTCTCGTCTAATGAACATCAAATCAAAAATTCAGTGGTAGAAGAAATTGCCCTGTATCCCAAAAAAATGGCTCGTTCTCGGCAGCGGATTATGCGTAAGGCAAATTTGGTCAAGCGCAATAAGGCAAAGGGAGTTGTGCTTATTTCCCATGGTTTTATGTGTAGCAAAGAAGATGTTGGGTTTTTACGAGCACTGTTTCCGCATTGTCATTGCATGACGTTTGACATGCGAGCGCACGGAGAGCATAAAGAAGGGCAATACTGTACGCTCGGCAGGGATGAGGCACTTGATGTAGCTGCAGCAGCGTTGTATCTGCGCAGTCGAGACGATTTAAAAGGATTGCCGTTGCTTGTGTATGGATTTTCTATGGGGGCGGTTGCAGCAATTGAGGCGCAAGCAAAAGATTCGGATCTGTTTGACGGCATGATTTTAGATTGTCCGTTTGAATCTTCAGAAAATGTTATCAAAAAAGGTCTTGATAACATGAAAATTTCTTTGTTTGGTTATCAGGTAAGCATTCCGGGGCGGTCGCTCATGGAAAAATATATTTTTCATCCGTATGTACAATCGTTTGTCAAAGCGATGCTCAAAGCATTTGCGCAGTTAGACTCCAAAGATATTCGAGCATTTGTCTATCCGGTTACACCGGTTAAGTCGGTTGCAAAAATTGAGGTGCCGCTTTATTTGATCGGTTGCAAGAACGATAAAAAAATTCCCATCGAAAGTATCAAAAGAATATATGCCAATGCGGCAAGCGGTTACAAAAAATTGTGGATCAGTAACGGACGGCAACATTACGATTCGTATTTTTACAATCCAGAGCTATACGCGCGCAGAGTTGGAAAATTTGCTCGTCGACTGTGTACCGGAAAATTAAAGGGCGTAAAAAAAGAAAAAATTACGATAGACCAAGATTTGTCATCTGTCGCAGTTCATATAGATGTTGATCAAGTAAAAAAGGTGAATGAGAAAGAAAAAAAATAAAAGGGGCTAAAAAAAAGGGACACAATGAAGAAGCGAATTAAAATTATACGAGCTGCTTTATCGGCAGCTTTGTTTGTTGTTGTTTTGATGGGGCTTAACAATGTTGTTGCAAGCATGAAAAGATTGCGGCGAGCATCGAAGTTCGAGTCAGAAATAGCAAAAGCTGATTTTGCCATCTCAATGTTTTACCAGAGTCCTGGCAAAATGAAAGATAAAAAGGCTCGGAGAAAATTAATCAAAAATCAAAAACAACAGTTGAGAGTTTTTAGAGCAGCAAGTAAAACAACGCCGTATTCTTATGCCGGTGTTAAATTTTATAGTGTCAACATTGCAAAACGCCAAGATCTTGCAGATGTTGCAAAACAAAATGGCGCAATGCCTTCTGTTGATTTACCAACATTTGTTTTATTCAGGGGCGGCAGACGGTTGACCTCAAGAAGAGGTTCCCTTTCTAAAGGAGAAATTACGGGATTTATAGATGAGTATCTAAAAAAAGAAATTGACGAAAAGGTAAAAATAAGAGAAAGAGAGCAGGCGAGACGAGAAAGTCGCGCGCGTGAAAGTTGGTACCGACGTCCATATTACTATGGTGGTTGGGGCTATCCGTATCGTTATCACTATGGTCCACGATGGGGCTGGGGAATCGGCTGGCGTGGCGGTTGGCATGGTGGCGGTTGGCGTGGCGGACGACGTGGTTGTCGCAGGTGCCGCTAAAAAATAACAGATTATCCTTTTTGGATTCGTTTCGAGCTGCTCTTTATTGTAAAGAGCAGCTTTTTTTTTGCTTTTTTTTATTTCGCTTGAAAAAAACCGGGCATTTCTGCGAGAATCTCTCCAGGATAAGTTGGTTGTTTCATCCACTTACACAAAAAGGGGAGAGGTCTATGACAAAAAAACATTCATCACACGTTCTAAATGTTTTGACGGTAGTTTTAATTGTCTCTGTGGCTCAAAACGGCTTGGCAATGTTAAATGAGGAAGTTGTTGATCTTTTTACTGAGTGCGATGAAAGCAAGCTTGGGGACACCATTACTGTCTGTGTAGAAGACAAGGGGAGAATTCCGCTTACCAAGAGTTGCTGGAAATCTACAATGAAGTGCATAAAAGACAAAAGCAAGTCTGGAGGATTTCATTATTGGGCACCAGACCAACAGGAGCTATGGTCTAGCCGTAGCTGTAGAAATAAGGGGTGTAGTGTTCTTGACGATCCTAGCATGGCATCGGTTAGCAAGCCGTCCACGGGGCAATCGCTTGCAAAAACAAAAGTTGCTTCCTTAGTTCTTTTGGGTGCACTTGGTATTTACGGAGCGTTCAGACTTCTGGAATGGATTTCTGAGCAAGATGAAGAAATTGAATTTAGAAAAATGAGCGAAGCTCAACTTTTAAGAAGATATGGTCATAAATTTAAGGGCTACGATCTTCGTGAAGGTGTCGTAAAAAAATTACTTAAGCTTCCGCGTTGTGATGTCGGTACGATTTTTAATTTTCTGGATGACTGTCAAAAAGATGGAGCTATTCCACCCGAAAATGTAAAAGCTGTTTTATATGATGCTGCTCAAAATGGCCTTACAGAAAGTGAAGACGAATCTTCTTCTTCAAGTGTTTCTACTTGCCCTGAGCAAGACGAGCGAACATAGTAAAACATTGGCATAGCTTACAAAAGAGCTGCTTTTTTTAAGAGCGGCTCTTTTTGTTGTTTACAACCAACTGTGGTAACATCCAAAACAGAAACAAAATGTATTTTTTATGAACAAATAAAAGGATGTTGCTGTGATCAAATATAAACTCAGTACAAAATCATTGCTTGAACAAGAAGCTGACTGTCTTGTCTTTTTTTTAGAAGAAGATTTTAAATTTTCAAAAGAACTTTCTGAGTGTGCACGCTGTTTTTTTCCGCAACTAAAAACATTTATGAAGGACCGAGAATTTACTGGCGCTGCAGGAGCCTCTTTATTAATTCCTGTTTCGTTTGAAGATTCTGCTTGCAGTTTGCTTTTTATTGGTATCGGCCCCGTCTCTGCTAAAGCTACTTCGGGCCGCGGGTTAACCCGCGGAAAAAATTCTATCGACATCGAAAATTTCAGACGTGCAGTTGGCAGTGTTGTGCGAACAGCTGAAAGCAAAAAATATAAAACAATTGCACTCGGGATTCCTGCGCGTAGTTTGTTTGGCGTAACGGCTGAGTATCTTGGTAAACAGGTTGCAACTATTGTGCATATGGCACGCTATCACTTTGATAAGTTCATCACAAAAAAAGAAGGTCGATTGCTACACGATTTTCAGATCACCTGTGTTGTAAATGCAAAAGATAAAACGTCGTTTGATAAAGGAATAAAAACCGGGACCACCATTGCTGATGCAGTAAACGTTGCGCGAGATTGGATAGACACGCCGGCAGAATTTTTAACACCAACCAAATTTGCAAACGATGCAAAAAAAATTGCAAAAGATGCCGATTTAAAAGTCTCTGTTTTTGACGGTAAAAAAATTAAAGAACTTGGAATGGGTGGCCTGGAAGCTGTTTCCAGGGGGTCGGACCAAGATTGCCGTATGGTGATTGTGCAGTACAAAGCAAAGAAAAAAAATGCACAAACAATTGGTTTAGTTGGCAAAGGAATAACGTTTGATTCTGGTGGGTTAAGTTTAAAACCTGCTGACTACATGGACACCATGAAAGACGATATGTCTGGCGCTGCTGCAGTGATTGCTGCAATGAAGGCAATTGCAGTGTTAAAACCGTCGGTTAATGTAGTTGCCGTTGCAGCGCTTGCAGAAAATATGCCGGGAGCAAAAGCATTCAAGCCAGGTGATATTTTAAAATTTTATAACGGAAAAACTGCAGAGATTTTAAACACAGATGCAGAAGGGCGATTAGTTTTAGCTGATGCCCTTTCGTACATCACTAAACATTACAAACTCAACGCACTTATTGATTTAGCAACGTTGACCGGTGCGTGCATGTATGCGTTGGGACATTTTTTCTGTGGTTTGATGAGTCAGCACGAAAACCTTTCACAAAAAGTGCAAGAAGCGTCTGTGCTTTCTGGTGACCGTGTCTGGCCACTGCCATTTCATGATGACTACAAGCCTGCAATTAAATCTGATGTTGCAGACATAAAAAATACTGGCAGCAAAGCCTATATGGCTGGCACAACAACGGCCGGTTTTTTCTTGCAAAATTTTGTGGGCGATACACCATGGGTACACTTAGACATTGCTGGTACCGCGTTTAATGTTCCTGATATCAGTTACTTTAGAAAAGGTGGAACTGGATTTGGTGTACGTTTACTTGTAGAACTGGTAACCAATTGGAAATAAAGCCTTAGGCTTTAAAAGTTTTAGACTTTAAAAGTCTTACGCTTTGTTTTTTTCTGTGTACACAAGATTAATTATCAAACCAACCATCGCCAAGCTACAAACTAAGGCTGTACTTCCGTAACTGACAAACGGAAGGCCAACTCCTTTTGTTGGAATTAGTCCGGTGGTTACAGCAAGGTTTGTAATTGCTTGCAAGCTTGTCAGCACAACAAAACCTAAAACCGCAAACATACCAAATGGGTCGCGCAATTTGAGTGCGACCCGTACGCCAAAGTATGCGAAACTAATAAACAGAAAAATAAGGCACATCGACCCTAAGAATCCCGTCTCTTCTGCGATAATTGAAAAAATAAAATCGGTGTGCTGCATTGGTAAATAAAAAAACTTTTGTCGCGAATGGGAAACGCCAACACCCCAAAAACTACCTGAACCGATAGCAATCAAAGATTGAATAATCTGAAAGCCTGAACCTTTTGGATCTGCCCACGGATTTAAAAATGTTAAGATTCGCTTAAAGCGATACGGTTTTAAATAAATAAGAGAGATGCCTGTTGGTATTAAACAAATAAGTGTTGCAATTAGGTACTGGGGTGGAAACTGTGCGATGTACAAAAGAATAAAAACAGTACAACAGATTGTTACGGTTAGTCCAAAGTCTGGTTGCGAAAGCAGCACAAGACTTGTTAGACCAACGACAACCAAAAGTGGAAGGTAGGATCGAAAAAAAGAAGAGATATCATCCTGTTTTTTTGCGATAAAGTAGGCAACATACACAATAAGTGCGAACTTGAGCATTTCACTTGGTTGAAATGTGAAGCCAAACAGTTTTAACCAACGACTTGATCCATGAATGCGCACCGCAAACTGTGGAAGACGTGCCATTGCAGTCAGCGCAAGGGTTCCGATAAATGCAAGCGGGCTTATTTTTTTGATGAATTTAATTGGCAAAATACGCAGGACAAAAAGACCAACCAAGCCAACCAAAAAACCAATAAACTGTTTTTTTACGTAGTAATGAGGTGAATTAAATTTTTCGAGCGCATACACAGAGCTTGATGAGTACACAAATACAAAACCGATAACAATAAGTGCTGCAATAACACCAAGAAAAATATGCAGATCCGTAAATGATTCTTTTTTTCGCTTGACCATTTTGTGCTCCGTTAAAACTCAGTTTTCTTTGTATCAAGACTATTGATTAAAGAGCCGGAAGGTCAATTTTTTTGTGTTTTCTTTAGTTGTTGCACCAGCTGACGAAAATAATCCCCTCGTGCTTTGTAGTTTGAAAATAGATCAAAACTAGACCCAGCAGGGGAAAACAAAATCTGGTCACCCAATTGTGCATCGTGTACACATTGTGCAAACGCAGTATCAAGATCTGCAAACGTTTGATAATTTTGTTTTGCATGCATTGCCAAGCTTTTTGCCTCTGTGCCAAAAAAATAAATTTTTTTCACGTTGTTTGGTAACGATCGAATGAACGAAGCTCGATCTATCCCTTTGCTTAGCCCACCTAAAAAAAGTAAAACTGGTTTTTTAGAAAAATTCTTTAGAGCAGCCTGTGTTGCAGCAGGGGTTGTTGATTTTGAATCATTAAAAAACGTAACTCCTTTACTTGTTGCAACGTTTTCTAATCGGTGCGGTAGGCTACACATTTTGACAGATTTAGAAATTGTTTTATCTAAAAGTTTTGTAATTTTTTCTGCTGCAAGAGCAACAATCAATCGATTTTCCAAAAACGTTTGCTCTGGCAAAAGTCGAAAAATAGTAGTCATAGAAGGACAGGAGATACGTTCGCCGGATTTGTGACGCATAACAGTTTCTTGTTCTGTCAAAATATAATCCGCGTCATCTTTTTTAGAAACTACTGTTGAAAAAAAGCAGGGAAGATTTTTAATGGCTTTAAATTTTTCAAAGTCCGGTTTGATACTCAATGGCACAATCGCATGCTGTTCTTTTGTTTGGCACTCAAAGAGTTTTCGCTTTGCGGCAAAATAGTTTTCTTTGGTACCGTGTCGGTTTAAATGATTCTCAGAAAAATTTGTCCAGATCGCTACTGTTGGAGCGAACGTTTTGCTGTGCTCTAGTTGAAAACTAGAAAGTTCTAAAACCGCGACATCAATTTCTTTTTTTTCTGAAAGCAAATCGAGCATGCCGGTTCCAATATTACCGCCAGCCCAAACGCGTATTCCATTTTTTGTAAGCAGCTCAGACAAAAGATGGGTAACGGTTGTTTTTCCATTGGTTCCGGTTATTGCAACAATTGGTTTTGTAAAATGTTTCTGAATGATATCAACTTCTGCAATCCACTTGTGTTGATGGTGTTTGTACAAACGCAAATCAATTCCAGGACTTGGTAAAATAAAATCGTTCTTTTCTAAAAATGTTTCTAGGTTTTGTACAAACGAAATGTTTGTTTTTTTTTGTTCGGCCTTGAAAGTTTTTTTTGAATCAAAAACTTCTACTAAAAAACCTTGGTCACAAAAATATCGTGCCGCAGCTTTTCCTACAACACCAAACCCCCATATGCCGATTTTCGCTTTTTTATTCTTCATAGTGCTAGAGTATAAGCTGCTTGTGGCAAAAATCCATCAAAATCGTATACTAAAGGGTGTTTGTAACGGTGTTCTATAAGGTTGAAGGAAAGCGGCATGTCGGAAAAAGAAAAAAAAGTTAGCTTTAAAGATACTCTGAATTTACCTCGGACAGAATTTCCTATACGTGCCAATTTTAAGGAAAACGACCAAAAAATGCTGGACCGTTGGAATCAGCAGGGGCTGTATGGTGCTTCCTTTACGCACAATGCCGGCAAGGACCAATTTATTCTTCATGATGGTCCACCGTATGCAAATGGGCATATTCACCTTGGGCACGCCTACAATAAAGTTTTAAAAGACATCATCAGCAAAACCCAGCGTATGTTTGGCAAGCATGTGCCCTGTACGCCCGGTTGGGACTGCCATGGCTTGCCGATCGAACTAAAAGTTACCCAAGAATTTCCCGGTCTTTCTCGCCAAGAGTTGAAAAAAAAGTGTCGCGAGTATGCAAATAAATGGATTGACATCCAACGGGAAGAATTCAAAGCCCTCGGTGTTTTGATGGATTGGGATAATCCGTACCTTACCATGAATTACCAATACGAGGCGTCAATTATAGAAGCGTTTGGCAAATTTGTTGCGGGTGGTTACATCGAACGCAAAAACAAAACGGTGCCATGGTGCGCATCTTGTCAGACCGTTTTGGCAACTGCAGAAATTGAATATGAAGAACGCAAAGACCCGTCAATTTTTGTGCAGTTTCCTATGCAAGCATCAGATATCGAAAAAACATTTCCTGACTTAAAAAATAATAAAACTAGTTTATTAATCTGGACAACAACGCCATGGACGTTGCCGCTTAACCGTGCGGTTGTACTTAAGCCAGATGCTGAGTATGTTGTGCTCGATGTAAACAATAAGCAGGTTGTTGTTGGTAAAGCATTGGCGGACAAAGTTGCTGAAACAATGAAGGTTGAAAAAAAAGTTGTTGCAGAATTTTCTTCTAAGCAACTTGCTGGTTTACGGGTACATCATCCGTTTGTTCCAAATCTAACAGTTCCTGTTTTATTCGATCCGTTTGTTGCAATGGATGAAGGAACCGCATGTGTACACAGCGCGCCAGGGTGCGGCCCAGAAGATTATGAAATCGCGCTCAAAAATAATCTTGAAATTTTTTCTCCGCTTAGTGCAGATGGCAAGTACACAGCAGGTATAGAACCAAAAGAACTTGAAGGTATGCCAATTGCTGATGGGCAAATTTGGGTGCTCAAAAAATTAATAGAGCTTGATAAATTATTATTCAAAACATCGATGCGTCACTCATATCCACACTGCTGGCGTTGTCGTAACGGACTTATGTTCCGTGCAACAAAGCAGTGGTTTTGTGATTTGTCACAAGATGATTTAAAGAAAAAAGCACTTGCAGTAACAGAAACAATTAAGGCTGTACCAGAAAAGTCTATCAACCGTTTGCAGGCAACAATAGAAGGGCGACTTGAATGGTGTTTGTCTCGTCAACGAGTGTGGGGTGTGCCAATTCCTGCGCTGTTGTGCGAATCGTGCGACACACCGGTTATCAATCCGGAGTTAATACAAAAAGTTGCAGCGGGTGTAAAACAGCATGGTGTTGAGTTCTGGGATTCTGTTGCCATAGAAGATCTAGCTCCAAATGATTTTGCCTGTAAAAACTGTTCTGGAACCACGTTTAAAAAAGAAACAGATATTCTTGATGTGTGGTTTGATTCTGGCGTGAGTCACTATGCAGTTCTGAAAAAAAGAGAGCAGCTTTCTGTTCCTGCAGACATGTATATTGAAGGGAAAGATCAACATCGCGGATGGTTCCAAAGTTCTTTGCTCACCGCGTTGGTGCTCGAAGGTATTGCGCCAATGAAAACCCTGATCACTCATGGTTTTACAGTTGATAAAACCGGACGCAAAATGTCCAAATCTTTGGGCAATGTGGTCGCACCGCAGGAGTTGATCGACAAGCTTGGAACAGATGGTCTTCGTCTATGGGCATCTAGTATCGACGTGCAGAGTGATGCGGTTGT
>Ga0180433_10005795_pt1 | contig 16525 bp, 18 predicted proteins | sample SS_ome_8_FD_132980 | JGI IMG/M metagenome (GOLD analysis project Ga0180433, IMG submission 132980) | Hypersaline lake sediment archaeal communities from the Salton Sea, California, USA - SS_1_D_1 metaG | ecosystem: Environmental > Aquatic > Non-marine Saline and Alkaline > Hypersaline >... | reverse complement strand
TGACAAATCCCGCAATCTCTTCAGCCGTTTCTCCCCTGTAGGCGAGAACGGACAGGAGGCCTCCAATTTCCGCGGCGCTCAGCGAGCCGGTCATCATGTCACGCATGATGCTGTGTGCCTCGGTTTCATTCATTGTTCCTCCATTAACGCATGATTTCAGCAGTTCGTTCATTGCCGTCCTCCCCCTTTTCGAGAAACATTTCTTCAGCGATTTGAATCGTTTTTAACAGAGCCCCCGCTTTATTGCAGGTCTCTTCCCACTCTTTTTCAGGCACGGAGTCGGCTACGATGCCTGCTCCGGCCTGGATGGACGCCACTCCGTTTTTCACGCTCATCGTCCGGATCGTGATGCATGAATCGATATTTCCGTCAAATCCGATATAAGCAATGCATCCCCCATATGTTTCCCTCGGTTCGGGCTCAAGTTCATTTAAAAGCTGAATCGCGCGGATTTTCGGAGCGCCGGTCAAAGTTCCGGCCGGAAATGCGCTCATTAAAGCGTCTACCGGATGAACGCCCGCTTTTAACGAGCCGGTTACGATCGAAATGATGTGCATGACGTGTGAAAAGGAAACGATTTTCGTAAACTCGGGCACTTGGACAGATCCGTACTCAGCTACTCTGCCGATATCATTTCTCGCCAAATCGACGAGCATGTAGTGCTCCGCTTTTTCTTTCTCATCAGCCAAAAGATCTTTTTCGAGCCGCTTATCTTCAGCCTGATCACCGCCTCTTTTCCTCGTGCCGGCAATCGGATGAATTTCAAGATGACCGTTTTGAACATGGATCAGGCGTTCAGGCGAGCTTCCGACGAGATCGCGGTCAGGAAGCTTCATGTAGTACATGTACGGGGACGGGTTGACCATTCTCAGCACTCTGTATAACTCAAAAGAACTGACCTTCACCGGAATATCGAACCTTTGCGAAAGGACGCCTTGAAAAATGTCTCCCGCTTTAATGTACTCTTTCAAGCGATTGACATCGGCCAAAAACCGGGATTTCTCATATGTTGATTGAACCCCTTTAAAGCTGGGGGCCGTGTGCCGTCCTTGCGGGAGAAACAGCTCTTTCGTCGTTTTCCGGCCTGACAGCCTGTGTGTAAGCTGTTTGAGCTCTTCTTTCCCCTTTTTAAAAATGCGCTGTTTCTCCTCCCTTGTTTCACTGCCTTCAAGCCTTGCATAGTGGATGAAATGCAGCTTTTTCAGCTCGTGATCATAGGCGATCATCGTCCGGCAGACAAACAGGAGGCATTTTTCCATCTCCGTTTCTTTGCTGTGCCCTTTGACGGACGGTTCAATGAGCGGCATTAAATCATAGCTTAAATAGCCGACCGCTCCCCCTGTAAACGGGATGTCGAGCTCAGGCGCTTTGATCGAATATGTCTCCGACATCCATTCGAGAATTTCTTTTAACTGTGAAGCTGAATAAAGCTTTTTCTGCTTTTGATCGCAGGCGTGAAACCGGCCGCATTCTTCTTTGATCGTCAAAAAGGGATCCAGACCGATGAAAGAATATCTTGACCATGCAGAGGTTTCATCCTGGCTTTCCAGCAAATACACGATGTTTTCCTGCAGCTTCTCGACCAATTGAACGGGCGTCAGCGTATCGACGGAAAAACTCTCAATTATCGGTATTGTTTTAAAGTGTGAAGTATCCTCTGAAAAAGAGGCAAAATCGGTTTGCAGACTCAACAATCTCTCACTCCTTATTCAGGCGGAGAGAATGAGAAGAAGGCCTTTAGAGGACAAATGATTGAATTGAAGAGGGGAAAACGAAACAAACCCAAAAGAACAGCGTCTTTTGGGTAGAATGAATAAACGTTTTGTCTCAACTCAGCTCATCTCAGCTCATTCTCAATCTACCCTAGTCTCATACTCAGCTTTTCTAGACTAAAACCCCATACACACTCCTGTGTATTTCAAGGTTTCTACAATCGTATTACAATTCAGTATTTTTTGTCAATGATAAATCAGGTCTGAGCGTTACGGCATTTTCTAAATAAACGTGGCGGACTTCATCCTGCCGCATATCCGTCTGAACCGTCATCATCACTCTGATGCATTTTTTAAGGGCGTGTTCAACATCCATTTCCTGCATGCACATGACGGGCACATGCTGCCAGCCGTCAAACGTTCTGACGACCTTTGCGGGAAAAGCAGCGTGAATATCGGAAGTGGCAGAAATGAAGATCTGCACGACTTGCTCAGGTTTGAGTTGATTTTCATCGATCATTTTTCCGATCAGCTGCTTCGTCCGCTCCGTAATGTCTTTTTCTGTATCCTGGTCAACTGTCGTCGCTCCCCGAATTCCGCGCATCATCATTTGCCTCCCTCCAATCTCCACATATTCAGCCATCGTTCAATTTCATCGGCTTTAAAGGAGTGCAGCCGCACACTGCCGATCTTATCCAGCAGAACAAACTGAATGATGCCTCTGCGTGTTTTTTTATCGTTCATCATTCGATTGATGAGAGCTTCTGTTGAAACTTCGCGTTTTACGCTTTCCGGATAGCCGAGATTTTTCAGCCAGGCGGCGATTTTTGTGCGGTCAACAGGACAATTCAACACCTTCTCGCTGACAAACAAAGCAAATTGCATGCCTAAAGCGACAGCGTCGCCATGGGTCATCTCTCCGTAGCCGTATTCGGCTTCAACGGCGTGGCCAAGCGTATGCCCAAAATTCAGATAGGCCCTGATTCCCTGTTCGCGCTCGTCTTGTGAGACAACTTCCGCTTTAATCGAAATGCCTTTGTACACCATTTCACTGAGCTGGCCGGTCGTAATCGCTTTAATTGAATCAATTTTAAGCAATTCGTTCAAGAAAGATTCATCACGGATAAATGCGTGCTTAATGACTTCCGCAAGACCTGAACGCATTTCTTTTTCAGAAAGCGTGCTCAAGCATTCGGTATCATAAACCACCGCCTTCGGCTGATGAAAAGCGCCGATTAAGTTTTTTCCGAGCGGATGATTAATGGCAACTTTCCCTCCGACCGCGCTATCATGAGACAGCAGAGTCGTTGGGAATTGCACATAATCGATGCCCCTCATAAAAGTTGAAGCGACGAACCCTGCAAGATCGCCGACAACGCCGCCGCCCAGCGCCACAATGCATGACGAACGGTCAAGGTGAAATTGAATGGCTTCCGTCTGGAGCTTCATAAACAGATCGATTGATTTGGCCTGTTCACCGCTTGGCACCGCAACCTTTTTGACGGGCCATTTGCTGCGGAGAAGGCCGAACAGTTCTTCTCCATAGTGTTTATCAACTTCTTCGTCGGTGATCAATAGCACTTTCGTCATCGGAAGGTTCAAGGATGACAAGAGCTCTGCCGCGTTTTTTCTAATGCCTCCCCCGATGAACACCGGGTAGGACAAAGAAGCGGTTTCGATTTGAAGTGATTTCATTAAAACTCCCTCGCAAGCTTTCTCATTTTCTCAACATTTTCAGCGATCCGGTCCATTTGGTCAACGCCAAACTGCTCGACGATCGCCTTGGCGATTTCCCATGCAACAACCGCTTCAGCCACTACGCTTGCGGCAGGGACAGCGCAGGAATCGGAACGCTCGATGCTTGCTGTAAACGGCTCTTTCGTCTCGATATCAACGCTTTTGAGCGGTTTGTATAACGTTGGAATCGGCTTCATCACGCCTCTGACGACAATCGGCATTCCCGTTGTCATCCCGCCTTCAAGGCCGCCGAGACGGTTTGTAGCGCGCGTATAGCCTTTTTCTTCGTCCCAAATGATTTCGTCATGGACTTCACTGCCGTTTTTGCGTGCAGCTTCAAAGCCGATGCCGAATTCAACACCTTTAAAAGCATTGATGCTCAGCACGGCGGCAGCCAGCTTGCTGTCGAGTTTGCGGTCGTAATGGACATAGCTGCCGACTCCTACCGGCACCCCTTCAACAATCACCTCGACGATTCCGCCGATCGAATCGCCATTTGCTTTTGCTTCATCGATCGCGTCCATCATTTTTCTGCCCGCTTCTTCGTCATAGCATCTGACAGGAGACTCTTCGGTTACTTTTTTCAAGTCTTCGATAGATTCATAATTTGTTTTTTCGGCTTTTACTCCGCCGATCTCCAGCACGTGGCCGGCCACTTGGATGCCGAGCTGGGAAAGGATCTTTTTGGCGACGGCTCCTGCCGCCACACGGACGGTCGTTTCTCTGGCAGATGAACGTTCAAGCACGTTGCGCATATCTCTGTGCCCGTATTTGATCGCGCCGTTCAAATCAGCGTGACCCGGTCTTGGCCTTGAAATCTGTCGTTTCATTTCGCTTTCTTCTTCAGCCGTGATCGGCTCTGATCCCATGATTTTCGTCCAGTGTTTCCAGTCGTTGTTTTCGACGACGAGAGCGATCGGCGATCCAAGAGAACGCCCGTGCCTTACACCGCTTGTGATCCGTGCCTGATCTTTTTCGATTTGCATCCGGCGTCCGCGCCCGTGGCCTTTTTGACGTCTTTGAAGCTCGTAATCAATGTCTTCTTTTGTGATATAAAGCCCTGCTGGGACTCCTTCGATAATTGTCGTAAGCTGCGGACCGTGAGATTCACCGGCTGTTAAATACCTCATGCTTTCGTTCTCCCTTCATCACATTAACGCTTTTAAGTAAAACTATAACATAACCTTTTATAAAAAGTCAGCTAACTTTTTTGATAGAAAAACGTATCTGTCGATTGAAAACCGTATTTTTCCGGATTGAAGATCTGTTCCGTGCTTCCGACAAACAAAACTCCATTATTCTTCAAACTGCCGCTGAACTTATGATAGATCTTCTCTTTTGCTTCCTCTGTAAAATATATGAGAACATTGCGGCATACGATGATATCAAAATCTTTCTCATATGCATCAGCCAGTAAATTGTGTTTTTGAAAGCGAATGTTTTTCTTGATCTCGTCTTTGACGGCAAATCGGTTTCCGTCTTGCGTAAAATAAAGTTCCTTTATCTCTTTCGGCACTTCCTGCAGAGATCTTTCCTGATACACGCCTTCTTTCGCTTTCGCAAGAACTTTGTCATCGATATCTGTTGCGATGATCTGATAGTCTGAGAGGCCTTTCTGTCTGCTTAAAATCATCGATAATGTATACGGCTCTTCACCGGTTGAACATGCCGCACTCCATACTTTCAATGTTTTCGCAGGCTTTAAGAGTGGGAGGATGGTTTTTTCGAGAACCTCCCACCTCTTATAGTTTCTGTAAAATTCTGAAACATTAATCGTCATCCTGTCCAGCGTTTCCTGCAGAAGAGCTTCATTCTTTTCTAAAGCAAGCGCAAATTCGCGGAAATCGCCGTACCCCTTTTTTTCATAAAGAGATGTTAGCCTTCTTTTCATTTGCGCCTCTTTGTACAATGCCAAATCCACACCAGTTATTTTTTTCCATTTATCAACAAAGAAACTGTAATTGTCCATGTTTTCTCTCCTAATCGTCGTGCTGATATGAGTACAATTATAGCTTGTTTTCTTTTAAATTTGTATCTTTAAAAAGAAAAAAGCTTGCCCGGCGGCAGCCATTCTGATCCATATAAAAAAATCAGCTTTTCAGCTGATTTTTAGTAAATCCATTGATTCATTAACTTCTCGTCTTCAACAAGTTCGTCTTCTTTAAAAAACAAGTTGATTTCGCGTGCTGCACTTTCAGGAGAATCTGAACCGTGAATGATATTTTTTCCGACAAACATGCCGAAGTCTCCGCGAATTGTTCCTGGGAGCGCTTCCTTAGGGTTCGTCTTCCCGATCAGCTGTCTGGCGACCGCGATTGCGTCTTCGCCTTCCCACACCATGGCGAATACCGGGCCTGAAGTAATAAAGTCGACAAGCTCGCCGAAAAACGGTTTGCCGTTATGTTCTTTATAATGCTCGCCTGCCGTCTCTTCTGAGACCTTCATCAGCTTGGCTCCGATTAATTGTAAGCCCTTACGTTCGAATCTTAACAAAATTTCGCCGATCAGCTGACGCTGAACGCCGTCAGGTTTTACCATCACAAAGGTTTTTTCCATAGTCGATTCTCCACCCCGCTAATATGTATAGGCTTTCAACACTACAACAGAAATATAGCATTTTTCAAACAATTAATCAATAAAGGGTGGAGAATATTCATACTTTCGACTCATTTGTCTTTTTTTAGAACTTTCGTTTACCGATGTATTTCGCAATTTGGCCCAGTGCCGTCCGCGCGCGGTTTTTCGGGAGCGTTTCAAGCAGTGCGAAAGCCTTATTTAAATACATTTCGCTGACTCTGAACGATTGTTCGATAGCATCGGTTTTCTTCAGTTCTTCGATCACTGGTTTGATCTGTTCCGGAGTCGTTTCACTGTTGACCAGCATAAGCCGCGCTTTTAATTCAGGCGATTTCCGTGCATATAATACGGGAAGCGTGACATTCCCCTGAAGCAGATCACTACCCACAGGCTTGCCAAGCTCTTTTTCGCTTGAGGTGAAATCGAGGATGTCATCAATAATTTGATAGGACATGCCGACATAATAGCCAAACCAGTACAACGTTTTATGAATGTTTTCACCCGCGCCGGCAGCAATGGCGCCTAGCTGGCAGCTCGATGCGATCAGAAGGGCTGTCTTGCGCCTGATTCTCCGCAAATAGGTTCTGAGGTTTTGCTCCATATTATATTTATCTTTGATTTGTTCAATTTCTCCAAGACAGACTTCGACAATCGCCTTGGACAAGATTTCATGGGCTTTCGGTTCGTTTATTTTCGTCATCGCTTCAAGTGAGCGAGCGAACAAATAATCACCTGTGTACATTGCAATCCGGTTATCCCACTTCGCTTTGATAGTCGGCTGTCCCCTTCTAAGCTCCGCATCATCGATGACATCGTCGTGTACGAGCGAAGCCATATGTATCAATTCCAATGAAACAGCGACATTTTTAATTTTGTTGATATCGTATTCACCGAACATGCCGGAAAGCAGGACAAACACAGGACGAATCCGCTTGCCTCCGGCCTGCAGCAAATGCAGGCTCGCTTCACTTAGCAATGGATAGTCGGAGTGCACGGTCTTTTCAAGCTCTTTTTCTATTAATTCAATATCGTCATTTAAAAAAGAATAAAACGTTGTCAATTTCATATCGATTCACCCGAGTATTTCAGTAGTCATCATCGCTTCAAGCCGACATGTGTAGCCGCTACGCCGCCTGTGAACGGATGATATTGAACATTTTCTAATCCAGCCTCTTCAAACAATGCAGCAAGCTCTTTCATACCAGGAAATTCCCTGGCCGATTCCTGAAGCCATGAATACTCCTTAAAGCTTTTGGCAAAGAGCTTTCCAAACATGGGCATAATAAAACGGAAGTACAGGAAGTACAGCTGTTTGAACCCGAACATTTCAGGCTGGGACGTCTCAAGGCATACAACCTGGCCGCCGGGTTTTACCACGCGCGCCATCTCTTTTAATACGGTTAAATAGTCGGGAACATTGCGAAGCCCGAAGCCGATGGTGACATAGTCGAACGTATTGTCCGGGAAGGGCAGTTCCATCGCGTTGCCGTGGATCAGTTCGATCTGGCTGTAGCTGTCGGTCTTTTGTTCGGCGATGCTCAGCATGTTTTTGCTGAAATCAAGGCCCTTGATTTCCCCTGTCTCTCCGGCCGCATCAGCGAGCGCGATTGTCCAGTCGCCCGTCCCGCAGCAGACGTCAAGCGCTTTGGCTCCTTTTGGTACGTTCATGAGCTGCATCGTTTTGTCGCGCCATTTTTTATGCTGTTTAAAGCTGATGACGGAGTTCATCTGGTCGTAATTTTTATAAATCTTTTCAAACACGCCGTGTACGCGCTGTTCTTTTGACTGCACCATGATTACCCTTCTTCCACTTTCTGATGATAAGTTCGTTTTTCAGGCCGAATTTCCTGCAGGCGTTTCAGAAGCCATTTTTGGACGGCGGGCTTTGCAGCAAGCGACTGGTTGATCGCAAGCTTGGCTTCTTCATAAGCCGCTGCAGCCAGCTGTCCGCATGAAGCCTGGTCTTCCGGAAACTCTTTCTGTATGATCGTCTCCAGCAGCCGGGAATCTGAAGCTTTTTCTTCGGCCGCAAACCTTTTAAACACAAGAAAGTCATTGGCGGCTGTTTTCCAGTGAGGCAGGTAAAAGTGGTCGGCGAGATGGTGAAAAAGTGCAGCTTCCACTATGCTGACGCTTTTTTTCAGGCTGTCCGCATCTTTTGCGGAATGGTCGTAAATCCTGATTTTATGTTCGTTTATTTCTTTGATGGCCGCAGCGAGCGTCCGAATCATATAAATATCCTTCATACCCGATAACAGCGAGTAGTACATGCCGCTGAAATAATCACCGGCCAATACGGTCAGCTGGCGGTTTTTATAGTCGTCCTGCTTAATTGAAGCTGCGGTCGTGACTTCATCATGGGTATCAAGGGCTGTTTGAACAAGCATCGCCGTTAAGATGTAACTTTCCTTGTCAGCTTCTTTTAAATCCGTTTCCTCAAACAGAGCGTAGAAAAGAAACAGCTTATCCTCATCAACTTTCGGCGCAGTCAAATGCTTCGCCAAATATGGATGTGAAAGCTTTTGATTCAGCTTGATTTTCAAATAAGATAATTGTCCGTAGATGTCTTGCAAAGATATCACCCTTGTCCCAAAATTCGCAGTTTTTCTTTTTGATTGATTATGTATCTTTTTTGAGCGGAGAAAGTTTAATTATACCATAATATGTTGAAAGATATTGTCTTATGCCACGCAAACGGCCATAAAAGGCCGGCTATCTATTTTTTCGACTCGCTTTTCATCTCGCCGTTTGCCGTCTGAATCAGGGCCTCGCCCCGGATCTTGATCGCAGAGGTGTGCTCGGTAAACTGGCAGATCATCACCTCTCCTTTATCAAGCTTTTCTGAATGATGAAATCTTGTGTCCGTGCCCCTCGTCAGGCCGATCACGTTGACGCCGTCTTCGACGGCTTTGATAACGACAAAATCATTCGATTGATTATTGGTCATGTTCATCGCACACCTTCTCATTTTTAATCATGATGTTTTGATAAGCTCCAACACCTCAGAGCGAGCGGCTACATCTTGTCTAAACGTTCCTCTTACGGCTGAAGTGACAGTTTTTGAACCCGGCTTTTTCACGCCGCGCATCGTCATGCACATGTGCTCGGCTTCAACAACAACCATGACACCGTGCGGAGTCAGCGTTTCAACAATGCTGTCGGCGATTGTTGACGTAATCCGCTCCTGCAGCTGCGGGCGCTTTGCCACCGCTTCAACGGCTCTCGCCAATTTGCTGAGCCCTGTCACTTTTCCCCCTTTAGGGATATAAGCTACATGGGCTTTCCCGTAGAAAGGGACTAAATGGTGCTCACACATTGAATAAAAGGGAATATCTTTAACAAGAACAAGCTCTTCGTGATCCTCGCCGAAAATCGTTTTGAAATGCTCTTTCGGATCTTCGTTTAACCCTGCAAATACTTCGGCGTACATTTTCGCGACTCTTTTCGGTGTATCAAGAAGGCCTTCACGGTTCGGATCTTCTCCGATCGCCTCCAATATTTGCCGGACAGCTTGTTCAATTTGTTCTTTGTTGATTTCTCTCATTGTTTTATATCCTCCAGAAACGCATACATTTAATTCAGATTCTAGCACACTTCAGCTTATAAAAGCAAAATGAAAGGTTTTTTGCCGGCAAAATGTTTTCCATCTGAAAAAAAGCCTTAAAATTATGAAAAGCCCCTTTGAAAAGGGGCTTTCCTGTGAAGAAACAACATGGTATGTATTACGCGCGAAAACGGCATATATACATACAATTATTTTCCTGCTACAGCGTCTTTAAGCGCTTTACCTGGTTTGAAAGCAGGTACTTTGCTTGCAGGGATTTCGATTTCTTCACCTGTTTGAGGATTGCGTCCTTTACGAGCTGAGCGCTCACGAACCTCAAAGTTACCAAAACCGATCAATTGAATTTTTTCACCGTTTTTAAGTGCATCTAAAATTGTATCAAAAACAGAATCAACTGCTTTAGTAGCGTCTTTTTTAGATAGTTCGCTTGCTTCTGCAACCGCATTGATTAGTTCTGTCTTGTTCATGCCTTTCACCTCCTCCCAAAAGGTATCAAACAATAGATTATCATCATTTCTTCACAGTTCAACCTGTTTCTATACCTGTTTGAACAGAAATTTCAAATAAATATAGAAAAGGCATTTCACGGCTTTCAGTGAAAATTTCACTTTGAGAGGAACGTTTGTCCAGTAAAGTGAAGATTTTCTGTATGTAGATTAACACATCTGAATAACCATATCAAGCATTTTAAAGCGATGATCCCTTATTCGTCAAGGTTTAAGCAGAATGAAACGAACAAATATTCCTGTTTTTCCTTTTTTAATCATAATCTTTCCTATATTTCCAGCCGCTTGCCCCTGCCGCCTCAATCCCTTTCACGGCGCCTGTTCATCCTGTTTCAGGCATGAAAAAAAGACCTCCCGTATGATAAGAGGCCTTCCCTTTTATAAGATGATCGCAATCAAGCCGCCTGATCCTTCATTGATGATGCGCTCGAGCGTCTCCTTCAGCTTATATCTTGCATTTTCAGGCATGAGGGACAGCTTCGCCTGAATCCCTTCTCTGACGATGGAGCTCAGGCTCCTTCCGAAAATGTCGGAATTCCAGATTGACAGCGGATCATCCTCAAAGTCCTGCATTAAATAGCGGACAAGCTCTTCGCTCTGCTTCTCTGTTCCGATGATTGGCGCAAACTCGCTCTCCACATCGACTTTGATCATATGAATCGACGGCGCCACCGCTTTCAGGCGGACTCCGAATCTTGACCCCTGCCTGATGATTTCCGGTTCATCAAGGCTCATATCGGTTAATGCGGGAGCAGCGATTCCATAACCGGTTTGTTTCACCATTTTCAACGCATCTGATACTTGATCATATTCGGTCTTGGCATGGGCAAAATCCTGCATGAGCTGAAGGAGGTGATCCTTTCCTCTGATTTCAACGCCGACGACTTCCCTCAAAATTTCATCGTACAGGTAATCCGGCGCGTACAAATCGATTTCGGCGATCCCCTGGCCCATTTCTATTCCGGCGAGGCTGGCGCGCTCGATAAAATCAAATTCGCTGAAGTGTCCGACGACGCGGTCGACATCTCTCAGTCTTTTAATATCTTTGACGGTTTCTTTAACGGAATCTTGATAGTTTTCCCTGAGCCAATGATTCTCTTTTAATACCATGACCCAGCTCGGAAGATTGACGTTGACTTCGAGTACAGGGAATTCGTAAAGCGCTTCTCTGAGAACGCTCAGAACGTCCGCTTCCCTCATGCTTTCAACGCTCATCGCCAGCACCGGAATGTCGTATTTCTCCATCAGCTCTTGCCTGAGCGCTTCCGTTTCCGGATGGTACGGCCTTACGGAATTGATGACCATGATAAATGGTTTTCCAACCTCTTTTAATTCATCGATCACCCGTTCTTCAGCCTCGATATAATCCTGTCTGGCGATTTCTCCAATCGTGCCGTCAGTCGTAATCACAACACCGATGGTGGAGTGTTCCTGGATGACTTTTCTCGTGCCGATTTCGGCAGCTTCGTGAAACGGAATCGGCTCTTCATACCAAGGAGTGTTGATCATTCTCGGCCCGTTTTCATCCTCGTATCCCTTTGCTCCGGGTACAGTATAGCCGACACAGTCGACAAGCCTTATATTCACATCGAGTCCGTCACTGACATGAACTGACATTGCCTGATTCGGAACAAACTTCGGTTCAGTTGTCATAATGGTTTTGCCAGCGGCACTTTGGGGGAGCTCATCTTGTGCGCGCGCCCGGTCTGCTTCATTGTTGATATTCGGGAGCACCACTAGCTCCATAAATTTTTTGATAAACGTAGATTTTCCTGTACGTACAGCTCCTACGACACCTAAGTATATATCGCCTCCTGTTCGTTCAGCGATATCCTTGAAAATATCGACCTTTTCCAAGTGATCCCCTCCCGGACTTCCAATCCTTTTCAATTTTTTACTTCTTCATCAATCAAAAACAGGACACTATAGTGTATGACGTTGTCCTATTTCAATATGACAGCTTAGGGAAATTTTTTCGGCATGCATGAAAAAACCTTTCTCCTCATTGTATGCTGAGGAGAAAGGTTCATGACTGATACTTGCATTTTGACCGATATTCTATTCGAGAAAAACAGGTTCCTGTTTGTCATTCACTGTATACTTTACCGAAAACGCTGGAACAAAAGGCGTCTCTTTCCACATCAAATCCTGAATTTCCTCACCCGGCTTTACCGTTTTTTTCGACCGCTTTATCAGGTTGGCCAAATCCACTCGGTAATCCACTTGAATGTCGCCTTTTTCATCGACGAGAAGCGGCAGAGAGGTGCCGGAAAGCGGACTCGTGACAGAAGGCGCCTCTTTCAGTCCGAGCTTTTCATGGTCAAGCATGAATAAGTGATTGGATACGACTTTTTTATACGGTGGATACTTGTGCTGATCTTTATACATTTCGACCCGAAGCTTTAGCTCTCTGATCATTTCCGACATTTTTATATCAATGAGCTTGACCGTCGGCTTTTTTTCTACATCGACAAGAACGTACAAGTACTCTCCGCCGCTTTCATAGGAAGTACCCGGCGGCTCAGCCATATACCGGGGGGACAGCCTGTTAAAATCGATAGGGTATTTTTGATAGATTGGAACGCTCATATCCCTTGTCTTAATCGGCAGAAGCCCTCCCGTCGCCTCCCTGAATTCATCAACGGCCGCCTGCACTTCTTTGAGCTGGTGCTGATACGGCACGCTGTTTTTCGCCTTTCTTTCTTCAGGGTACAAACAGCCGCTTAGCATGATTGCGGTCAATACAGTAACAAGTAGTGCGTTTACGATTTTCATATGAATCTTCCTTTTTTATGCTTTATTCGTTGACGGGACCGCTGAAGACGACAAAAAAGACGATCACGCCGGAGATGAGCATACATGTATAGGCGACGAACGACGTGAGCACTTTTAAAAAACGGTTTTTAAATTTATATCTGCTTATGTATATGGCAATCACCGCTAAGAACATCAGGCCCATTGATCCCAAGGCAAACCACATTTTTAACAGACCGACATTCACATTGAAGCCCTCCTTCTACCTTTTCTTGTGATGTAAGCGTTATATTTCATTTTATATAAGAAAAACCAGAAGTTCAACAGCTTTTCCAATATTTCGAAACGGAAAAAACCGCAAAAAAAACCTGAAGCAAAGAGGGGGGCTTTGCTTCAGGCATAACGATTGTGACTATATAACCCAATTGGTAAGATACAGCTCTTCCAGACTTCGATTCTATTTTATGCAAGTCTTCGGACAAATGTATCCTCTCTTGCCTAAGTCTCCAAAATGTTTCGGTTTTTTTAAAACGAACTTAGAGGAGAGTATAAAGCAGTTGGTGATGGAGTGGTCATTTCATTTGATTTTCAAATGTGTTCACAAGATCTTCCATCTCGTGTGTTTTGACTCTCGCCATCAATGATTCGACTGCCGTCTCAACTTTTTCGCCGTCAAACAATACTTTGTGCAATGCCTCGGTAATCGGCATTTTCACATCAAATTTCTTTGAAAGCTGATAAGCGGCTTTTGTCGTGCGGACCCCCTCAACGACCATCCCCATTTCTTCCAGAACTTCATCCAGTTTGAAGCCTTTACCCAGCATATTACCGGCTCGCCAATTTCGTGAATGGACGCTCGTGCAGGTGACGATCAAATCTCCGATTCCTGTAAGCCCCGAGAATGTCAGCGGGTTTCCGCCCATTTTCGTGCCGAGTCGGGCGATCTCTGCCAAGCCCCTTGTAATCAGCGCGGCTTTCGCATTATCTCCGTACCCCAAACCGTCTGTAATGCCCGCGGCAAGCGCAATGACGTTTTTCAGCGCGCCGCCGATCTCTACGCCGATCATATCCGGATTGGTATACACGCGGAAATTCTGATTCATAAACATATCCTGGATCGCCTGTGCCGATTCAATGCTGCTGTCGGCAGCTACGGTTACGGTCGTCGGGTGTCTTAAACCGACTTCTTCCGCATGGCTCGGCCCGGAGAGAACGACGATGTCCTCCCTTAATTCAGCCGGAATTTCCTCTTTCATCATTTCAGAAATGCGGAGCAGCGTGTCAGGCTCAATTCCTTTTGAAACATGTACAAAAATCGCCTTTTGGTCGATGAAGGAAACAGCCTGTGCGAGAACTTCGCGGATCGCTTTTGTCGGAACGGCGACGATGATCGTCTTGACATCGGCCACTGCAGCTTCAAGATCTGTTGTGGCATGCACGTTTTCAGAAAGTTTGACACCCGGCAGATAATCTTTGTTTTCATGGTGTTCATTGATTTGCTGAATCAGTTCTTCACGATGGCCCCAAATGCACACATCGTACTGGTTGTCCGCCAAAACGAGCGCCAAGGCTGTTCCCCAGCTTCCGGCTCCCAAAATCGATACTTTTGTCATTTTTACTACACCTCTTTATTTTCTTGCTCTTGCGAAAATCTTGATTGGTGTTCCTTCAAATCCGAAGGCGTCGCGTATCCTGTTTTCCAAAAAGCGTTCGTAAGAAAAATGCATCAGCTCAGGATCATTGACAAATACGACAAATGTCGGCGGCTTCACAGCCACTTGTGTCGCATAATAAATTTTTAAGCGGTTGCCATTATGCGTCGGCGTCGGGTTCATAGCCACTGCATCCATAATGATATCATTAAGAATATTGGTCTGCACCCTCATCGAATGGTTTTCGCTTGCCGTCATGACTGCAGGCATCAGCGTATGGATGCGCTTTTTCGTCAAAGCGGACATAAACAAAACAGGCGCGTAGTCCAAAAATTGAAAGTGATCTCTAACCTTTTCTTCGAATTCTTTCATCGTCCGCTCGTCTTTTTCGACTGCATCCCATTTATTCACGACGATGACGACGGCTTTTCCCGCTTCATGCGCATAGCCGGCAATCCGCTTGTCCTGCTCGATGATGCCTTCTTCGCCGTCCAAGACGACGCAGACGACTTCTGAGCGGTCGATCGCCTTTAAAGCCCGGAGGACGCTGTATTTTTCAGTTGCCTCATACACTTTTCCCTTTTTTCTCATCCCGGCTGTATCAACGATGACAAAGTCTCTTTGATTGTATGTAAACCTCGTGTCAATGGCGTCGCGCGTTGTTCCCGCAATATTGCTGACGATCACGCGCTCTTCTCCAAGCATGGCGTTTACAAGAGAGGATTTTCCGACGTTCGGCCGGCCGATGAGGCAAAATTGAACGACCTCATCCTCATACTTCGTTTCGGGTATGTTTTTAAAATGTTCGCTGACCGCATCAAGCAGATCGCCGAGACCGAGGCCGTGCGTCCCTGAAATCGGGTACGGCTCGCCAAAGCCGAGGGCATAAAAATCGTAAATGTTTGCTCTCATTTCAGGATTATCCACTTTATTAACCGCCAGAACGACGGGTTTTTTTGTACGGTATAAAATTTTTGCCACTTCTTCATCAGCAGCCGTGACGCCTTCGCGGCCGTTCGTCATGAAAATAATCACATCTGCTTCTTCCATGGCGATCTCGGCCTGATGGCGAATCTGCGCCAAAAACGGCTCATCACCGACTTCGATTCCGCCTGTATCAATCAGGTTGAAGTCGTGATTCAGCCACTCGGCAGAGCTGTATATCCGATCCCGCGTCACGCCAGGTGTATCTTCCACAATCGAAATTCTTTCGCCAGCGATCCTGTTAAAGATCGTGGACTTCCCCACATTGGGCCTTCCAACTATGGCTACGACAGGTTTTCCCATAGTACCCTTCCTTTCAATTCAGTAAAGCTTTTCCATCTTTAAATGAATCATCATTTATTTCTCTTTTCAAAAAACAGTTTGAAGAAAGAAACCCTTCTTATTCCATGAGAAGGGCTTAACTCATATATTATATCAATTTCTAAAAAGATCACAACTGTAATTAAAAATGTTTCACAATCAAATAAAGGTCATCTCCTATTCCGTGGGCGATTCCGTCGAGAATGGCTTCAAGGTTTTTCGCGTACGTGTTCATTTCCTCGGGGGTGTCGCAGAAAAATGCAGCCGTCCCTCCGATCACTCGCTCTCGCCTTGTTGTGACGACGGCGAGGATGAATTTTTCGATTGATTCGCTCATTTTATCACCTTGCTGTGCTTTTCTTTAATAAATTCCATCGGTACGCGAATGGCGTTTTCCAGCGTCGGAACATCGCCGATGACCCTGATCGCCGTCTCCTTGTCCTTGATGACCGGAAGGACAAAAACCGCGACCCGCCCGTCATTCAAATCCCTTTTCGCCAGCGGCGAAAGAGAGGGTTCTCCGGAGTCTCGATACACGCCGAGCACATTGGAAACGTCGAATAAAATCGCTTGCCTTTGCCCGAGATTGGCAATGGTTACTGCGGAATTAAAATTTTTCGGCTTTAAAATAAAACCCATGCCGTGTTCCAAAATCAGCTTCTGTTTTTCAGGAAGCCCGATATTCATAATGTAAATATTGTCGACATAAAGGCCGGC
>Ga0180433_10005793_pt1 | contig 16527 bp, 14 predicted proteins | sample SS_ome_8_FD_132980 | JGI IMG/M metagenome (GOLD analysis project Ga0180433, IMG submission 132980) | Hypersaline lake sediment archaeal communities from the Salton Sea, California, USA - SS_1_D_1 metaG | ecosystem: Environmental > Aquatic > Non-marine Saline and Alkaline > Hypersaline >... | reverse complement strand
TTCTTTTGCTTGGGAAAATTCTAAAGGTGTTTATATACCTTTGTACGAATTAGCTGATTTTAGCAACGGATATAAGTCTTTTTGGGGAAATAATGAAGATTATGTGTTACTTGAATTACAATCTTTGTTTGCAAATAAGACCAAGAAAGTTGCTCATAATGCATTGTATGATATGAGGGTGTTATGGAAGAGTTTTGGGTGGAAGGTATCAAATGTCTGGATGGATACTATGTTGGCGTTGAATGTAATCAATTCAGATTTACCTTCAAATCTAGAATATTTGAGTAGAACATATGATGATCTTCGTGGGTATTATAATGATTTGAAGCGGTATGTGAAACGAATGAAGGTTGACGTTAATAAATTTGGGTATTTTCCTATTCCATTAGACATTATAGGCCCCTACAGTGCAAGGGATTCTGATTTGACTTTACGTTTATTTCACAGAGTTGATTCAGAATTAAAGAACCAACAGCGTTGGTTGGTGTATTGTTTGCTTATGCCTGCTTTACGTATGTTGGCAAAAATGGAACGAATTGGGGTGGGAATAGATGAAGAATACGTGAGGGGTTTATTTCCAGTATTTGATAAACGGGTGAAAGAGATTGAATCATTATTTTATTTCACACATGGTATAAAGGTGGGGTCACCCAAGGAATTGTCCAGTTTGCTGTTTGATACGCTAGGTGTTACAGCTCTCAGTAATTCTGAAAGGACCGGGAACCCATCCACAGATTCTAACAGTTTGAAGAAGATCTTGGAAGGGGAGAAGATTTCAGTAGAAGCAAAAGAGGCTTTAGAGTTGGTTTTGGAATATAGGGATCTACAGAAAAATAGAGATACATACCTTACCATCCCAGATCAGTTTGGGAAGGACGGTCGTATCTATCCAGAATTTCAGATTATGAAAGCTAATTCAAGAGAAATTTCTGGTGGAACAGTGTCAGGTAGAGTAACTGTACGGAATCCTGGATTACAAACCATGCCCAGAAAATCTGAGATTAAACGTATGATTGTTCCTCAAAAGGGAACCGTTATGTTTATGGCTGATTATAAGGGTATGGAGGTTCGTTTTTTGGCGTATCTCAGTCAGGATGAAGTTATGTTGGATGCATTGGAAAAGGGTCTGGATTTGCACAGGTTGACGGCCAGTAAGTTGTTTAGAAAAGATTTTGATTTGGTTACGGATGAGGAACGTCAATTAGGTAAATCTATTGTCTTTGCATTGTTGTATGGTGGTGGGGTGAAGGTTATTACTTCCAGATTTCCCAAATTAAGTGAAGAAGATGCTGTAAGATATATTAAAGATTTCTTTGACGTGTACCAGGGTATGGCTCAGTGGAGACAGAATCAGATTGCAAAAGGGAGAGCTGACCGGGAGGTATTTTCTATATTTGGGAGACGCTGGTCTATAGATCCTACTGATAAGACAGGCAAGTGGAGAAGGCAATGTTTAAATTATCCTATCCAATCTGGAGCATCAGATTTTTGTTTATACTCTATGGTCAGATGTGATAAATTTTTTACGACCAATAAGATCAAAGCACGTAATGTTTTACAGGTATATGATTCAGTTGAAATTGAGATTATGGAAGACCAAGTTACTCCAGAAGTGGTTGGTGGAATTATAAAAAATCTTGAATCTCCTATTGACAACGTGGTTGATTATAACATGATTGTAGATACTGAGATGTGTTATCATCTGGGAGTCCCATTGGATAGATCAGTTATTATAGCTAAGTGGGGGAAAGATGTGTCAGATTTGATTACAGTTGCTGGAGAGGAAGATAAGGAATGAGACGAATTTTTGTGGATTTGGCTTATGTTTTGTATAGAGGCCTGCATACAAATAGTTTTATGAAGAATCATGTATATGGGAATGTTGGGATTTATTATCAATATATAAACACTGTTTTTCAATTGAAAACAACATATCCAGATGCAGAAATTATTGTAGTGGTTGGATTTGATCTGGACCTGTTTGGGGAATATGCCAATCTTAGTGGGAAATGGGAAAGTATCTTGAGAAAGATAACTAAGTGTTTACCAGTGTCGACTCTAGTGTGCAAGCATCTTTCGTCGTGGTCATTGGTTGGAAACATGTTTGAATTCAAGGAAGGTGATTTTGTCCTGTCTGGCTCACCGGGGTTTCTTTTGATAGACAAATTACCTATTATGAATACAGTAAGTAGTGCTGCCGTGAAGAATGCAATCATGGATTTTAAGGTGGAAGAGAAGTTGCTGTGTGATTATTTTTCTCTGATAGGTACATCACAGCAGGCACCTTATTTACTTATAAAGGGAGTGTCTGGGGTTAGTGAGAAACAGATTATCAATCGATTGGCAAAGTATGGTCCGGTTCGTGATTGGGAAAAAGATCATATAAAAAGTATGGATCGTGCAGAAGTGGTTTTTGATCACGGCAAATTGAAACTGGTATATGAAAAGGTTGAGGATCAGTATTACAGGAGTAATACTTTATTAGGTGTTTCTGCTGATATTTTACCAGTTATAATTGATTTGGGGCTGCATCGCTGGTGTACTAGTGGGTTATCTCAGTGGGTTGGTTTAACTCAGGATGATAAGGTAAATACGGAGATTGTAGAAATTGTGTCTAATGTTAAAAATTTTGTATTTGACATAGATGCGTTGATTGCGGTAGCAAAGAAAGGTGATTTACATAATACAGATGTAGGGGAATATCATGAGATACTAAAAGAGTTGACTGGGTGGAAAGGATCTATTATACAACAAATTAGGGAAATAGAAGGGGTTCATGTGGATCTTCAGATTTCCTATGATTCGTGGATGGCCGAGTGGCATTCACAGGCTGAAGAAGCAATTTTAAGAGAAAGGAGAGTGCAATTTGCTGAAGGTTCCCGTGATAAGGTAGGGGGAGCTGTAACGTCGCAACAAATTAGAGATTGGGTGTTAAAATTTCATAAGGAGGACTATGCTAAACTATACAGTGCGGTAAAGAGGTTTGAAAATGACATTAAATTGTTAGAAAATCTGTTGGAATTATTAAAATCAAGAACAATTGAAATTATCTCATTATTAAAATTAACACAAATTGATTATAAGGAGACTATATAAATGAGTATTAAAGTAGGAATAAATCAAGAACAGGCCGCACTGGCTAAACAACAGGGTGGGGTTTCTTCAGGCAAAGGTGCTGGTTATTATCGGATAGATAAGAGTAAAGAGAGACATTGGATCAGATTAGTTGCTGGGCCTAGACTATGGAAGGGTGTGACTCTTCAGGTGATAGATGGTACTGGTAGGAAATCATATCGGTTCTTTCGAATCAATTTAGAAGAATACCCCGACACTATTTTTGGGAAGATTGATAGAGCTGACATCCAGTTGCAGGAGAAAGCCGGGATTGATTACAAAAAAATGAAGAGACAGTTTCGTGGGGCGAAAACTGTTGGGTGGTTAGGATTTGTGAGGGACCCAACACAAGATGTGGCTTTGGAAATAAGACCTATTCAGATGTCCCATGGTACCCATAGAAAGATTGATGCATTGATGGAAGAAGTTTCCATGAAAGATCCCAATATAATGCTTCATGGTCCCGTGACATTATATGATCTTATCATTTCAAAAGTGGATACACCAAATCAGTTGATTAAGTATCATTTTGATCCTGTTCCTTATATGAACAGGTTTGCGGAACAAATTAAATTTTCTGATTATAAGACAAATACAATTTCAGTAGAGACTTTAAAGCAGGCTTTCACTCCTGATGAATTACGTGTTATAGATTCGTGCGATTTGGACATAGAGGAAGTCTGGAAGTATCATTCTGATGAAGATGTCTTAAAGCTGATGGAAGGTAATAAGATTAATCTCAGTAGTACGTGGAAAAATGGAACAAACGTTTTTGGAGATCCAAGGGGATTAATTCCTATTCTAGAGAAGATGGGGTTATCGTGGTGGCATGAAACTATTTCTGGGCCAGCTACTCCTGATATTCCAATGGATTCCATGGAGGATTTAGGGAAACCCAATACTTCTAAAAAAACCACAGAAGGTGTGGACAAAGAAGCAGAACAGATGATGGAAGAAAATACTGATTCTGAAGACGAGGAGAATTGGTAATATGAAATTCGGTCAGACAGGGGATTTACATTTAGACGAACATTCCATTTTAGGTGGCAAGGTATGGCTGGATGAAGTGGTTGCACGTCTTCGAACGTCTTTTGAAGATATGGTAGACCATAACGTGGATTTTGTGGCTGTGTTGGGAGATGAGTTTTCGAAGCATTTTCCTAATCAAGTGTCTGAGGAACTGAAAGATAAATTGTTGTATATATATGATCCATGTTTCCAGGCCAGAATACCTATAATCACTGTAGGTGGTAATCATGCTTGGAACGGTAATATCACAGCATTAACTGTGCTTAGTAAACTTGCATCTTATACTGGGTTGTTGTATGATCTTTCAACCCATGAGGGCATTTTTGAGGCTCCAGGTGGGTCAAAGGCACGGATTCTTGGGACTCCATATTATTATGAAATTGAAAATAAAAGTGTGAGTGTAAAGGATATTATCCACCCAGATTGTGTTGTCGCTGATATATTATTTTTTCACAATACGTTTCGAGGTGAGAAGTATATTCCCCTGTCTGACCATAAACCAGCAGACCTTTGGTTTGGGCCTGAGTTTGAATTACCTGAAGGGTGTAATGTGAATTACATAGGGTCTGGGCATATTCATTGTGCAATGGTGTCCCAGACCAAGCACGGTGACATATACTATGCAGGGTCTCCATTGCCCACTAATTTTGGTGAATCTAAGAATAATACGGGGTACTTGATTATAAGTTCTACGGATGCAGAAATGGTGTCTTTTCATAAGATTGACCATACTCCTATTGTGGTGTTGAATGATCCAAATATGGAGATGCCAGAGAATGCAATAGTACAAGTTAAGGTACCTTTGGATTCAGATAAGATGGGGGTGTTAAGACAGAAGAATGGGGTTGTGAAGAAGAGTATAAAACGTGATAGGATTGTTGGTACCATAACTTCTGGGAATCAGGGAAAAGATAAGGCGGATACTATGAAGATGGTTTTGGATGATGATCCAGAAGCTGCATTCAGAGAGGAAGATGTAGTAGCAGTATTCAAGGAGATTTTGAAAAATGTGGGTTAAAGCTATAGGGTTACGAAATTTCAGATTGTTTAAAGGGGACCATATTAAGGAAATGGGTCAGGGATTGAATGTAATCCTTGGGGAAAATAAAGATTATGATGGATCTGAATCAAATGAATCTGGCAAGAGTACTGTTTTGGAAGCTCTTCTGTGGTGTTTATCTGGTGACACAAAGAAAGGTGTAAGTGAAGATAGCCTTTTATTTTCTTCTGGATCTGGGGAAACATCCCCTAAGATGAGGGTGGATATTTTATTTGGATCTGAATCTGGTGATTTCATGGTATCACGTACACGTAAGAAGAAATCCAGTAGTTCTGTGCTTGTTTACAAACAAGAAGGTAGTGGGTGGGTGGAGCAACTGTTTGGAAAACATAAGATTTTGTCTGATAGTCCCTTATTACAGGAAGTTTCTGAGAGTAAGGTGTCAGGGAAGAAAAGTCAGGAACTGTTTTCCAAGTGGTTGGGTATTCCTGAAGAAGTGTTGAAGTATGTGATGTATTGTAGGCAAGGGGAGGGGGAGTACGTGTTTGAACTTCCCCCCAAATTAAGGCTTGAGGCTTTTGGTTCGATTTTTGGTTTTGCAGCTTGGGATACTTTAGCCGAATCTGCCCAGAAAATGAAACAAACATTACACGTAGATGTTAAAGATATATTGGATAAAATTTATTATCTTAAACAGCGTATTATGGAAGAGCAGGATACTTATTTTGGGGATGATCATTCAAAGCTTATAGAGAAAGTACAGGAAACAAAAGAACATTTAAGACGTATGGAAGAAGAAATCAAAGGAAGATATAGACGTATTGAAGAAAATGACAAAGCTTTGGATCATAATAAATTAATTGTAAGTAATAAATTATTATTACATAATAGTATTGACAGTTTACAAAGGCAAATAAAATCAATTCAAAGGGATATGACATCTATTAAAGAAGATGTGGTAAATACATGCCACCAGTTTGATATAGTACCCACATCTAAAGATCAAGTAATTGGGGAAATAAAATCAAAAATAAGTAAAATAGATGCAGATTTAGAAGAAATTGAACCCATATTAGATGGGTTGCTTACCCAATTGAGCGAACATTCAAATCTTGTTTCCTTACATAATAGTAAACATGCTGACCTAAAGATACTGAGGGCTGAACGAGATCAGTTGAGGATGGATGTTGAAGATTTAACCCAGAAGCGTGATGAAATGCTTGGGGTAAATCCTCCCCTGACTGAACTAGGTGCTCTGGATCAAGAATTAACAAAATTAAAGGAAGATATAATAAAATTAGAAACTGAATCCGGTTTACTTGTTGGTCAACTAAACGAGAAGCTGGACAGTTATGGTTTTACTGGTCGTGTTGAATATGATGTGATGGATGAGTTGGAACGTCGAGATGATTTCATTTGTTCCGAATGTAAAAGGCCTTGGGACAGAGATAGCGTGAGAAAAACTGTGGTGGAATTATTTGGTCAGGTCAAACGGAATAGGCAATCAGTGGACGAGATGTCTAATAAAAAGCAAGTTCTTGCACGTAAGGTAGATCAGTTGAGGGAAAAGGTAGAAGAATTGGATTTATGTGGGGTTCAGATTTCCAGAAAAACAGAAACATTGGATTTGATTAATGAGCGGGGTAAGAAGTTACGTGATGAAGTACGGAAGCTGGAGATCCAGTTAGAAAGTTATGACTCTGCATCTTTACAGAATCATGTTAGTTTAGCCAATCAAAAAAAGCAAAAGTTGATTTTACAGTCAAGTAATCTTGCCCAAGTTGAAGCAAAATTATCTGGGAGTTTTGATAGAAGAATTAAGTTGAAGGAACATGTTGATGGTCTTACACAAGAAATAAAAGATCTGGAGGTGAAAGTAAGCGAACTTGGTGGGTTGAAACCCACTCTTAATGAGGATGTGGTCAAGCAACTTGAGATTGAAAAGCAAAATTTAGATAGTCAGGTGAATCTTGTGAGTGATGAACTGTCTGATATGGAGAGAGATCTTGCAACACAGGATGCAGCTAAGGCACGGATTACAGTAGCACAGGATTCACTGAAAGAACTTGAGGAATCGGAAGATTATCGGAAGAAAAAGTCCAAATTGGATATTTTAACGTGGATGTGTGGTGATAGATCCCAAATAGGTGCACTGCGTAAGTGCAAAATTCTTGAAATTCAGACTATTTTACCTGAGATACAGGGACGTGTGAATAATTTCTTGGAATCTATTGGTGCTGGACAGAGTATAGAGCTTGATGCATCAGAGGGTACCCTGAATATTTGGGTTAGTGAGGGAGATGTCAAACGTGAGTGGCATTTATGGTCTGGTGGAGGGAAGAAACGTATTATTTCAGCCTTTTATGATGCTATGTGGGATGATAGACTTGATTTTCGTCTTTTGGATGAACCTTTCAGTGATGTGGATGAAAAAGGGCTGGTTTTGTTGACACAAGCATTAAAGGAAACGGATGGACAGAAAATATTGATTACTCACAGGGATGGTGTCAAACAATTTGCTGATAATGTGATTATTGTTAAGAGAGATGGGGGAAGTTCGTCTTTTGGGAGTGTATAAAGGATCTAAGTTATTATATAGAAAGTCTCCAGGTAAGACGGGGAAGGATTTTGTCTGGTATATTGCCGAATGTAGTAATGCATTAGAAGTTATGATGCGTTGGGATAAATTGTGTAAAATATTTTTTCCAGAATATGTCCCCGATGGCGGTGTGGTGAGTTTGCCTACACGTTTCAGACAGAAAAAGCGTATTCGAGGACATGTACGGATTCCCATGGTGTTTGATTATTCTTTCTGGTTATTACCTGAGAACCCTGTTGAGTTAGCTGGGGAAATTTATGCTGATTCTAAGGGGTTGTTTAATTTTTTACGTAAACCTGGGTCTGATGATTTAGATCCAGTGGAAGAGGTGTGGCTACAGAGAGATATCTGGCCTTATGATGGTCTTGGGGAATTGCATTTTCAAAGACGTGTGGCAAAGAATGATTATGTTGAAATTTTATCAGGTACTTGGAAGGGTTCCATTGGTAGAGTGTCTGATGCTTATGAAGGTATGGTTGTAATTAATCTGGTGTATGAATCAATAAAATTTACAACAACTGTGAAACGTGAAGATGTTAGAAGGGTGGTTGATGTACGAAGAATATGGAAAAAATCTGGAATCGTATTATCTAGATCTTGCCAGTCTGCAGATCTACGATCAATCGGAGAGGGAATTCCTGGATATAACGAGTTATTATCAGAATTACCTAAAGAGGATGCTAAAGGTTTGGCTGCATCCAAGGGAAAGAAAACTTCTAAAATTAAAGAGTGATGGATTTTCTAATGAGCAGATGTCTGAGATGCTAAAATCATCCACATCTGCCATACGGAGATCTTTTAATCTTATTAAAATAGTGTCTATTGCATATCAATGGCATTACCAGAATAGGCGTAAGATACAGTGGGTAAGACAGAAGATTATGGAAAGGTTTACACGATCTAACAAGAAGAGAGCATTAAAAGCGTTGATTATGTCAGAGAGGAGACTTTCCAGTAGGCCTATTGCCAAGAAATTGAAATGTGGTAGGAGAACAGTAAACTATGATCTTAGGGATTGTTTCGACATTTTACATGGGTTGATGGTGGAATATAATGATCCTATTTTTGCCCAATATCATACCTTTTTGAGTGTTATGACTAGTGGTAGATATGGTACTAGACCTTCTGGGTATATTTTGAGAAAGGTAAGAAGAGTTTACCATGAATAAGTTGGCTGTGTATGTAAAGCCTGAAGTAAAATCTGCATTGGAATCTCTTGCAAAAAATGTGGGGAAGGATGTTAAAGGGTATAACGTCATGAACCATCCTAATTTTTTGTTAATAGTCCATGCGTTACGTGATGGGGTTGAACCTTCTCAGATTTTGGAAATGATCGATACATCTAAGGTAGGATTGAAGCTTAGAACAATAGAAGCCTTTGAAAAAAATTTACTTCCTTATGTGTCTGAAATTTTGGATTCGGAAGATTTGGTAACAGATCGATTATCGGAAGTGGTGGGTAGAGATTATGAGGGATTATTTCATTTTTATGTCAATCAGATTAGGGATTTGAGGAGTAAAGTTTCTAAGTATGAGACAATATCAGAGAATTTGACAAATATGAAAAAGGTTAATGAGGATGGAGTGGAAATTCCAGGTTCAACCCAGTTTAATCCCCAAATTGCAAATTATGTGATGTCACTCAGAAAATTAGAGCGTCAGTATGTTCGGGAATTGAGCGAGTTATGTGGTGGTCAAGATGTGTTAGATGCATTTGTGGCTATTACAACGAAGGTGTTAGAGATTATTATGTCCAAGTCTTACTCATCGTTAGAAGAGCAAATTCCACCAGACCATTTTAGATTGCTAGTGAAAGAATTTCAAGGGAATATGACTACAGCAATCAGTGATGTTCTTAGTCCTGGTGGGTTATTACAACCCCTGCCTCCCGGTTAAGTTATGGCTGAATCAGTACGAATCCGTGATCTAAAGATTAATGTACCTAAAAAAGAGGGTGTAGATGGCCTAACCCATTTTGTAGACAAGTTAGTTGATAGTACTGAGAATATCTGGAGGGAGGAACCACTTAATTTACGTGAATTTATGGCACATGAAGATCATATGGGATTGAAACGGGGAAAGGGGTTACCATCAGAAGAACAGTTTAATGTTATGGAAGATATAATAGGTCCAGATCCTAAAATGATATTTGACCCAGACAGCAGAACCTACACAATATTTGATTGGATTATGAGTAAAGGATCTGGGAAAGATTCCTGTGCAGCATGGTTGAAAGTTTATGTGGTTTATACACTACTTCTTCTGAAAAATCCCCAAGCATTTTTAGGGTTTGCTTCTCATCATAATATAGATCTGGTAAATATAGCGACAGCTGGTGACCAAGCAGATCGAGCATATTTCAATAAAGTTGCCCACTTGTTAATAAATTGGCCTTGGTTACTTCGAACGTATTCAGTCAGATTTGAGAATCGGAAGCTGTCAGGGGGTTCTGGTGGAACTGTAACTATAGGCAACAAAACTGCGATTTTTCCCAATAATATCAGATTATTTTCCCTTAATTCCAACAATGAATCTTGGGAAGGATTCTCAATTGTGATGTATGTTCTTGATGAATTATCAGGATTAATAACTCCCAAGGAAAAGGTGAGAGCGAACAATATACTCCAAACTGCTGAAACGTCAAGTCTTTCCAGACGGTCAAATAAATTTTGTGGCTTTGGGATTGTAATGGGATTCCCAAGGCAGGAAGAAGATATCTTATTTGATCTAGAGGAGCTGGCCCAGAAACCAGAAGGGTCTCATATCAAGGTTGTTCGGAAGTTTGCTTGGGAAATGAAACCCTTTGATGAATTTTATTGTGGTGAATGGTTTGACTTCTTCTGGAAGAATAAAGTATTTAAAGTTCCGATTGAGTTAAAGCAAGCATTCAACCGAGATCCTGAAGGATCTGCCGCTAAATTTCTACTGGAACCAACTGGGGTATCAGACCCTTTTATTACATACTCAGAAAAGATTTTGGAGTGTGTACACAACTATCCTTATATTCTCAGGACTCAATCTTATCCAGTTAATGTGGAGGAATTTGAGTATCTCCACAAACGTATTGTTTCATGGAACCATGAAGAATTAATCAAAAGAAGAAGATATGTTATCCATGTGGATGCTGCTGAAGGAATTTGTGATGCAGCTCTGTCTATTGGTTATGGTAGTAGGGTCATGTTTCAAGATGTGGACGGATTACAACAGACAGGGATTAGAGTTAAAATTATGGGCCATTATCTATGGCAACCTGATAGAACTAAAAAGATGTTGGTGAGTCTTACTAATATTGATAAGTTTCTGGCTGATTTGTTTACACGTATCAATGTGGCTTTTTTGAGTTTTGACCATTGGAATAGCGCGGCAAGTGTGGAAAAGGCACGAAAGGCACGGATAAAGGTTGAACGACATAACATAACTATTGATGACTACCGTGATGTACGTGGATTAATTTATTCAAATCTTCTTGAATTACCAGATAAACCTATATGGATAGATCCTACCAATTATGCGAGACAGGAACCCATGTCCTACAGGCAACTCCGTATGTTGGGGAAAGAGGGAAATCGTATTTCGAACCCATCAGAACGAAAGGATTTGGCTGATTCAATTGCTGGGGTGGTTAGGGGAGTTCTAAAACATAAGATAATTTCTGCTGATATGGGTGACGTAGCAGGTGTTCCTTTAGGTGTACATGGATTAAATTCTGCCCAAGTTAGGCCTATTCAGGATATAGCAGATGTAAGGCAAACATCTGGGGATAACTTTGGACAGGATTTTGGGTCTACTCCAGGTGGAGGCTATCCATCAGTTGGAAATGTACCATTACCTTTATTAGGTAACAAGTAAAAAAGGAGCATGGGAAATGCTAGACATTATTAATTGTACAGGGAAAGATTTTAAAGAGGAACATCTGGAACAGGCTGAGGAGCTTGGTTTCAGTGTGGAACCAGAATCAAGATTGAGGGATTTACAGGGTGATTCATTAGACATTAGGATGGAGATTGAATCAATTTGTAGTAAGGTTTCTGATGGGTCTAATGTAGCGGTACCGTGGACATCTTCGTTTGTCTCTGATTTGTTTCATATATATTTACTAACGAAAGGATGTAAGGTTTATTATCCTATATTTTCCCGTGATAAAATTCTCTATGGTTTTGTGGAATCATATGTCAGTGAATCATTCGGGAATATTGCAGGTGCAATTATCATTAAAGATTATAAAGGTGATATAGATATTGCTGCATACAGTTGGGGATTGCCCAGACCTAGTTTGAGGAGTGGGAAGGATATTGCTGAATTTTGTATGACTGCAGCGGATAGTGTGGAAGAATCAATTAAACGACACTATAGGGGATTCATAGAGAACAGGGAAGAGATAGAAGAATTACTGGAAGATAAGATTCAAGATGGTATTATAGTAGATACTGTCATTAGAAATAAGGTAGATGCTGGTAAGTTGTTTACGATGGTGGATATTGCCAGAGATAAAAAATGGTATGGAAAGATTACCAAGAAATCATTGAATAAGGATAGTATCAGTATTCTGATCATTTCTCCTGATGTAAATTTTGAGAAATTTTGTCAGGTATTAGATGAGAAATTCAATACAAAGGTTGTCCAGATAGGACTGAATAAATGGGAAATCCAGAGTTCAGATCCAGGTGCATGGATAGGGCATTATGGTGCTGGAATCAGTAAATTGAAGGCGATGCTTGGGAAAGATATCAGAGTGAAAACCAATAAGGAGAATACGTATGAGTGATTCAAAACATGAAGTGTTAGAAGGCAATGAGTATTATGATCGGATGTATGCAATGACACAGGCCTTGGAATCACATAGAGAGCAAGTAATCAATTCAGCGGGTCGTTGGGATCATATGGATACTCTAGCCGAAATTTATTCTGGGTTTGAAGATGCGGTCCAACATAGTTTGGTTAAATTAGATGAAAAGGGTGAGAAGAAGTTTCGAGGAACTATGGAGTATGGTGGGCGAACGATCCCTGTCCCTGATGTATGGAGAGAGGGTGATTCCTTTGAAGAATTTTGCCAGTATACAAAGTGGTTTATGGAACGTCAATTAGAATTTGCAAAGGGATTCAAAGAAGAACGGAAAACCCCATTATCGCATATGCTTGGGGATGATTTGGCTGCTAATATGGAGATGACTCCCAAGGGAATGACAAAGGAATATTCAGCGGAGCAATATGAAATCTTAGAGTTTCTGGTTCGAAAGCAAATTGAATCAATAGAAGAATATTTGCACGGAAGGATACCGTTGGAAAAAATAATAGCACATTATCTTGCCTTGGAAAAAGAGGATGGTAATGTTGTGGGTATAAAGGAGAGTTAAAATGAGACCTGAAGGGTATACTATCAGTAATCAAGAAGTGCTGGATAGTGTGATGGAAGGTAAAGTGCGGATAGGTGTAAAGAATGTAGAAAAAAATCCAGAAGCAGATGTATATGATCTAGTTGATGGTGTGGATGATAGGGATACCAGAGCAACAGGGTATGCGGTATGGCAATCAAGAGAAGACAGGCCTGATGCCAGAGGACCTGAGCGAGACCTTGACAGCTTGGATTTTGTAGACCAATCTGAATTACCAGAACGATATCTGGAATCGGATATAGAAACTATGGATGATTTGTACTATCCAGAAGAAGAATTGGTTGGAGAAGATGATGACAGTGGGTTTGAATCCATACTTGATTCCGAACAAGAAATCAAAGAAGCGATAGGAAAAGTATTTAAACGTACATGCTCTTCTTTGGGCGTCACCATGGATGATCTTGATGAGGATTTGGAACTACAGGATTTGATTTTCAGTCAGATTTGTAACGATTTGGACGTTCCCAAATGGATGGTAGCAAATACTATTCTAGAAGATGAGGATTACTAGAATGATTTTAATGAAAGTAGCATATAATAACGAAAAAGCAGGCCTTGGATTGTTTCTGGCTGAACAGAATCCCCTAGAAAATATTGAACCATTTTGTATTGCGACTATTTCAGGGGGAACAAAGGCCAGTAAGACATTGGAAGAATTATCTAAGGGGTATGTGATACCTACAAAGGTAACCCCAGATGCTGTGGAAATAGTTACCTTTGCTGGAAAGCAAGCAACTGTTCCTCCAGAATTTGTGACGCCTGCCAATCAGTGGTGGGTAATTTCAGATTCTGATGAAGGTATTGTTGGGTATGCTCCTGTATTATCTGAGGCAACTTCACTGGCTTTTGAAAATGCTGAACTCCCTTCAGTGCTGGATTTTGCGGAAGAACTTGACAATTATATTGACTCCTTGGAGGCTGGTGGACATCCCCAGATGTACAGTCCAGAAGATGTGGTATATTTACCCGTGGATGATAATACTGAAGCATCCATTACGATTAAATCCAGTAAATGGAATGATCGTGGTGAACGGATTTATGAAGCTGTAGTAGATGAATCTGGAGAAGAAGTTTTATTGCCAGAAAAAGATCTGGCAGTATATAATAATCCTAATTATGTAATATGGCTTAACCCACAGAAGGTGTGATGTTATCAGTACATGAGCGGATAGTCAATGAAGCGATTGACAAGGTGCTTGAGGCTACCAAGGAGTTGCAGAGATTAGGTGCAGTCAAAGTACGATTTAATAAGGCTTTTGGGGATGAAGTAGATTCTGGGGGAAGAATTAAGGAGGGTGTCCTTAGTTGGTTTGTGGAAATCAATTCTCCTAAATATCAGAGATCAAGTACTTTGATCGTGGAAACCCCAATTGTAAATGGAAAACCACATACCCCTTTGTTTTTCCATGATAATCTGGGGAATAGGTGGTCATTGAATAAACGGGCTGTCCTTAATTTATGGGACATTCCTAGGGAATTTTGAGAGGATTGTAATATGAAACGATTTGCTGAAACTGTAGAGTATGATAATAGTGAATGGAGAGATTTAGTTAAGAGTCTGTATAGAATTGTTGATGATCTGCAAAAGTCTGTAGATGACCTAGCTGGTGCAGCAGCGGATTTCTTGCAAGACATAGATCCAGATTATGATGAGTATTCTATCGGTGCTCCTGAAGTTGATCCTACTAACCCCATGGATGGGTGGACTGATGCAATAGAGTCTTTAAGTTTAGATATGGATGAAATTGTAAATGGCTGGAATGGGGCTGATTTAGAGAATAGAGTTGAAGAGGTAGCCAGACTAGTTGGCGATATGTGGGATAGATATGGTGAAGTTCAGCAACTTCATTCTCAAATTAGTCAGGAAGGATTGGACTTGTCTGAGACTAATATAATGGATGCGCTGTACTCTAGTAAATAATATAGGAGATAATATAGTGTCCGGGCTTATAACTGAAGGATTGAACAGTGAGTTCAAAGTATTGACAAGTGGCAAGCAAGTTCAATCAAGGAATTTACCTGCTGTTGTTGTGAGGTCTGGTAATCCTGGGATGCCTGCCAAGGCAAGTGTAGGTTATATGCCCAGAACTGCGGCTGCTTCTGAGATGAATTTTCTGAGATTTGACCCAGATGTCAGGTCTCCATTAATGTCTTCCAGTAATTTCTACATTCCCCAAGAAATGCAAGAACGTAATTCTTGGTTATTGTATTATTATACTTACCACCCACTGGTAGGTAATGCAATTGATCTTCATTCGGAATTACCTTTATCCAGATTTGATCTTACAGGAATTGAGGATGAATCTGTATTACAGTGGTATAATGAGTATGCGGAAGAAGTAGAGTTACTATATAAAATGGTCATGATGCTCAAATCATACTGGTTGTTTGGGGAGACATTTACCTACTTATATTGGGATGATAACTTTAATTGTTTTACGGAGCTTGTTACATTAGATCCAGGATTTATTGATGTTAGAACACATCCAATGATTCAAGGACGTGGTAGGGATAATATATTAATAGAGCTTGTTCCTGATGATTTTCTGATGGAGATATGTACATCAAATGATGAAGAGTCCATGTTAATTCGGAATGAGTTAGATCAAAAGATATTAATGGCTGTGGCTGAAGGTAAGAATATACCAATATCCAATTTCAATATGGCATACATGATGAGGAAAGTATTGGATTCTCATACACGTGGTACATCAATATTAATGAGAGCTATTAAAGATTTAATGTATGAGGATAAATTGAAAGAAGCACAAATGGCGATTGCCATGGGGCATATACATCCCAAGTGGATCTGGGAACTTGGGGAGGGTGTAGGAGTTGATCAGTGGATGCCAGATTCAGCGTATCTGGAAGCTTTCAGAAACCTGTTGGAAATGGCGTGGAAAGATCCATTGTTTACCTTGGTATCACATCATGCATTAAGTGTTGATGTGGTTGGTTCTTCTGGACGGATACAAAATCTGGCTCAAGAATTTGATCATGTAGACAAACGAGTGTTGACAGCTTTATTCATGAATAAAGGTTTGGTATATGGAGAAGGTCCTACATATCAGACTCCTACGATTGCTGCACGGGCATTATTCAGCAGGTATTTACCTGTCAGAGCTATGTTGGAAAATACCTTGAAAAATTCCATGTTCCTTCCTGTATCATTGGCTCAGGGATTCGTAAAACGAACCCAAGCTGAAATGGCACATCATGTCAGAACTGGTGGACCTAGATGGGAGAGAACTGATAAGGTAGACGGTGAAACTCCTTGGGTACCTGACTTTAATTGGACCGTCAAGCAGAATTTGATGGATGATTCTTCTATGCGGTCAACTATTCAGAGTTTGGTGTCTTCAGGCAGGTTCCCTGTCGCATTACTGGCACAG
>Ga0180433_10005792_pt1 | contig 16528 bp, 17 predicted proteins | sample SS_ome_8_FD_132980 | JGI IMG/M metagenome (GOLD analysis project Ga0180433, IMG submission 132980) | Hypersaline lake sediment archaeal communities from the Salton Sea, California, USA - SS_1_D_1 metaG | ecosystem: Environmental > Aquatic > Non-marine Saline and Alkaline > Hypersaline >... | reverse complement strand
GAAGGCTTTTTGGATGAGCTGGCTAACCAAATCGGCATGGATCCGCTGGAATTAAGGAAGAAAAATTACACTCTGAAAAACCAGGGTGATACCGGTATCCCCTACTCCTCCAAAGGGTTGGATAAATGCTATGAGCTGGGGGCTGAAAAGATCGGCTGGCAGAAACGAAATAAAACGCCGGGAGATGGGTCAGGAATAATCCGTCGCGGACTGGGAATGGCTTCACAGATCTGGTGGGGCGGCGGTGTCCCGGGGACTCTTGCCGATGTAAGAATCTACCCTGACGGCAGCGTGGATGTCATCAGCGGCACCCAGGACATAGGCTGCGGCACTAGGACTTTCATGGCTATGATAACAGCAGAAACTCTGGGCCTTGAACCTAAGGACATCACCGTCAAGATCGGAAATACAGACTACCCCTGGGCCATTCTCTCAGGTGGCAGCTTGACGGTTCCATCCGTGGCCCCGGCGGTGAGACGGGCAGCTCTCAACGCTGCAGAGCGGCTCAAAGATATGGCCTCCAGCATGCTCAAAGTTCCCGCCGAAGACATCATCCTCACCGGCAAAAAACTGGCGGCAAAAAGCGATCCGGAAAAATCGATTGACTTCAAAAGACTCGCCCGCAATCTACGCCGGGAAACCGTTTTTCACGGCGAGCGAATGGGGCTCCCCCAGGGATACGCCTACAACTCTTTCGGAGCCCATTTTGTTGAAGTCGAAGTCAATCGAGTGACCGGTCAAATCAAAGTTCTCAAGGTTGTCGCCGTCCATGAATCGGGGCAAATCATGAACAAACAGACGGCCGAAAGCCAGCTTATAGGTGGTATCACCCAGGGAATCAGCACAGCGCTGTTTGAATACAGGATCCTGGACGAGACAACAGGAACTCTTGTGAATCCCAATTGGCGAGACTACAAGATAGCCACGGCCATGGATATGCCCGAGATCATCCCTCTCTTTGTCGATATGGTCGATCCCAGGATCAATATCCTCGGCACCAAGGGATTGGGTGAGCCTCCGCGAATTCCGATCGCTGCTGCGATCGGCAACGCTGTTTACAACGCTATAGGAATTAACCCGAGAGAGATCCCGATGACACCGGGCAAGGTTCTTCAGGCCTTAAAGGGAAAGGAGGCAAGCTGATGAACTCATTCAAAATAGCCCAACCCCAGACAATCGATCAGGTCACTTCCCTACCCCCCGAACCAGGGCATTTTATCATGGCCGGAGGCACAGATCTCATGGACGAGATAAAAAACGAAATCGTGGATCCTGAAGTCCTCATCGACTTGAGTGCCATTCAAGACCTCTCTTATATCAAGAACACTGACAAAGGAATGCACATCGGCGCCCTGACCAAAGTGGCAGAACTGGTCGAAAATCCGGAGATCAGGCAGCGCTATCCGGTTCTTCAAGAAGCCGCCATATCTTTGGCCACTCCTCAGCTCAGAAACGTGGGGACTGTGGGTGGGAATCTCTGCCAGCGACCCCGGTGCTGGTACTACCGCGATCCTCAAGTCAAGTGCCGCAAAAAAGGTGGAAGCCGTTGCTATGCCACGAAAGGCAGGAACCGCTATCACGCCATTTTCGGCGGTGGGATCTGTCACATTGTCTATCCTTCAGACTTGGCACCAGCCCTTATCAGCCTTGATGCCGAAGTGACTATCAGCACGCACAAAGGGGATAAAACCATCCCACTCGACGAATTTTACGCATTACCGAGAGCCAATGTCCGCAAAGAGAACGTGCTCAAACCGAATGAAGTGTTGCGAGAAATCCGGATTCCTCCGCCTCGAAAAGGTGCCGTGAGTACATATTTCAAATTCAAAGAGAGAGGGACTTGGGATTTTGCCGTGCTCTCAGTGGCTGTGCATGGAATTCTTGCAGAGGGCGCATTTAAGGACATTAAAATCGTCATGGGCGGGGTAGCGCCGATACCCTGGCGGCTGGACAAAGCAGAAAAACTCATCAAAGCAAAGAAGGCCACAAAGACCCTCATCCAGAACGCGGTAAAAACCGCCATGGGCGATGCTGAGCCGATGACAGAAAACGCATACAAAAAGGATCTTGCTGAAGTGATTGTGGTCAACACAATTCTGTCACTTGTGTGATATTTATACTGTGATCATCGATATCCTGACTGGGCAGGTCCAAGCAGGAAAGACAACACTCCTGCGAAAAATCACTTTTGAGCTTAAAAAGAGGAATTTTAGTATCGGAGGTTTTCTCAGTCTTTCTGTCCATGATGACAATGAAGTCACCGGCTACGATCTCTTCGACTTAAAGGAGGAGACGAGGTACCCATTCCTGAGAAAACAAGGCGATAAAGATTGGGAAAAAATCGGTCCCTATTTCTTCATCCCTGAAGCCCTTGAACAGGCGAAAAGAATCATATTTGCGGCTGAACATATGGATATTTGTTTTGTCGACGAAGTCGGCCCCTATGAACTCGAAGGCAAGGGACTCTGGCCAGCTCTTTTGGCCGCACTCAAATATCCCTTTCCACGGCTTTTTCTCACTGTCAGAGCTAAACTTTGCGATGCATTTCTTGAAAAGCTGGGGCAGAATGCCGACAGGATATTCGATGTTGCGGACAGCGATGTGCAGTCGGCTATCATGGACCACCTGGAGCAGAAACTCATCAATTCCTAGAGGACACGCGAAATGGCATCCATCTATAAATCACTCTTGTTGGAATTAAAAAAAGGAGAGCCCTTGGCTCTGGCAACCATTGTCGCCATTAAGGGCTCGAGCCCTCAAATCCCGGGCGCTTCTGCTATCTTTTCCCGTAAGGGGCTTTTGGCCGGGACTGTGGGAGGAGGGCTTCTCGAGGCCACGGCACACCGCATGGCCCTTCAAGCTATTCCAGAAAAAATATCCCTTCTCACTTCCATAAGCATGACCGGGGAGGAAGTCTTATCCGAGGAGGAAGCCATATGCGGCGGGGAAGCCACAGTGCTTATCGACACTGGAACAGAACACCAGCTGGATACATTCAAAGCGCTGGAGGAGAGTCTCGATCAAAGGAAACCCGGAGTACTCGTAACATCCATTCAAGGTCTGGACGACGATCGGGTCAAGGTTTCCCGGCGGTGGATCAAGAAAAGTCAAATCCATGGCGAGGACAAGGAGGAATTCAATCAGCGCTTTTATGCGTCATTGAAAGAATCCTTTCGAACCGGAACCCCCCAGCTCCTCAGATCCGAAGAAAAAGCCGCCGGCCAAACAGGGAAGATAGACCTCCTTTTTCTGGAACCTCTGTTTCCCCCTTCACATCTGGTGATCGCCGGAGCAGGGCATATTGGGCAGGCTTTGGCTCACTTGGGAGTTCTGCTCGATTTTGACGTCAGCGTCATCGATGACAGAGTCGAGTGGGCGAACACGGAAAACCTTCCTGAGGTGAATGAAATAATTGTCGATGATATCGGAAAGACTCTCAGGAATTTCACTCTATCCGAGGATTCCTACGTGGTGATTGTCACCCGTGGTCACAGGAACGATGCCGAGGCGCTCCGGGCCTGTATCGCCTCAGGGGCCGGCTATATCGGGATGATAGGCAGCGCACACAAAATCAGGATCATGCGCGAAAAATTCCTCGAGACAGGATGGGCAACGGCCTTCCAATGGGATCGGATCCATGCTCCGGTTGGCCTCGAGATTCAATCAAAAACTGTTCAGGAAATTGCCATCAGCATCGCGGCAGAACTCGTCCTCATCCGAAATACAACACAGAGCCAACCCAAGGAGCAGAGATGATCTACGGAATTGTCCTGGCCGCCGGAGAATCAAAAAGAATGGGGCAGCCTAAGCAACTCCTTCCCTTCGGAAAACAGACCCTGATCGAAACGGTAGTCGAAAACGTCCTCCAATCCCAAATCCAAAAAACCGTCGTCGTGCTGGGCGCCAACAAGGATGAAATCGCAAAAAAACTTGATAAATACCCGGTATCGATGATATTCAATCCCCGGTTCAAGCAGGGCATGCTCTCATCTATCCAGAGAGGCTTCGAAGCGATCGCGAAGGAGGCCTCAGCGGTGCTCATCATCCTGGGAGATCAGCCGACTATCCCCGCATGGGTCATCGACAGCATCATCCACACCTATCGGAACACAGGAAAGGGCATTGTCGTGCCCGTCTTCCAAATGAGACGGGGACATCCCGTCCTCTTTGACTGCAAGTATAGGGACGAGGTGGCGGCTCTCGATGCTGCCGTTGGACTTAGAGCTCTCGTTCATGGGCATCCAGATGATGTGGAGGAAGTGGCGGTTGAATCACCGGCCATTCTTAAGGATATTGACTATCCGGAAGAGTATGTCAAAGAGCTCCAGAATCAAAAAACAGTAAAACGTGATTAGAAAAGGAGGATTCGTGAAAAAGATGCTTGTTTGGTTTCTAGTTTTCCTGATTCCATCCTTGATCATCAGTGCCAGCAATTCTGAAATCACGAAGGAGATCACGCGAATCCTGGCCCATCAGAGATCAAGCTGGAACAAAGGGGATCTCGAAAGCTTTATGTCCCACTACTGGCAATCGGACAGTTTCACTTTCCAGTCTGGAGACCAAAGACTTGAAGGCTGGGAAAGTTTACGTTTGCGCTACCAGAAAAACTATGCGGGTGAGGACATGGGAAATCTGAATTTCACTGATCTAGACATCAAAGTGCTGTCCAGAGATATTGTTCTCGTTCTGGGCCGGTGGGAGGTTCAGGCAAAAAAATCCTTGAAAGGCGGCCTTTTCACCCTTGTCTTCCAACGCAAAGCCGAAGGCTGGCGAATCATCCACGATCACACCTCATCCGGCAGCGATTGAAGCTATTCTCAACAGAAAGGCCGTGCGTATCGGCAATGTCCCGTATTTCGTCCATGGCGCAGGCAACTCCGGCGTAGTGGAGAACGACAATTTTTCTTGAGAACATGAGAATCCCCATCCCCACAATTTCATGTGTATAAACCCGTTCATGAAAAATATACCAGGCACCAAAAAGGACGAATCCTCTGACTGAACTCATGAATGGATAGGCAAAGGATAACGGATGATAACGAAGAGCCATAATCCACGCGCAGGCCAGCAGCACCAAACACACTAAAGCGTCCAGATACCATGGAGTTAAGAGAGAGGCCAGAATGCCGCCTCCCTTTCCCAATAGGGCTGCCTTTTTGTTGAACATGGACGCACACGTCGCAAAAAAGATAGAGAGCAAAATCCAGATAAAGGACATTCGTGAGCTCGGATTCTGATGAGTATGCATCTCGGGCTTTTTATTCCTGTGTGAAGTTAAGTTGTTGGTGTATTTCTCATATTTGTCTTGGCAACTTTCTTGCAGTTTTACTATGATATAAACTCATAATTCTTGAGGCAAGCGTTAAGTGGATATATCAAGCATCTCCAAATCCAAGATGGAAGGCACAGCGAGTGATCAGATTGGCGCGGCCCGAAAACACGCCAATTTTCCCCAGGGAGGAAAATTGGTTCGGTTTCGGGCGTCGGCTCTCCTTTCCCTTCGAGGAAAGGAACCATGCCCGCCCCATGGGCCTTAAGGGTTTTTGCCATCACACAATCTGGTCCCTCCATAGCGCACACTGGCTCTAGCGCCGTCAAGGAAATAGAAATGCTTCCGTTTACATGCAGGATATGTACAAAATGAAAGGAGAACACAATGCGCATATGCATCGTGGGCACGGGTGCTATAGGAGGATTTTTAGGGGCCAAGTTATCTGTCTCTGGACACGAGCTAACCTTCATCGATCAAGGCGAACAGCTGAAGGCCCTCCAGAAAAAGGGGCTGCGCCTGATTATGCAGGATGGGGCCGAGTATCATGTGACAGGTGGACATTTCACGGGTCAGTTTGATAAAGCAGGGCCTCAAGATTTCATCATTCTCGCCGTAAAGGCCCACCACATATCCCAGGTCGCAGAACGAATACCGCTTCTCTATGACACAGACACGACCGTCGTCACTGTCCAGAATGGAATTCCCTGGTGGTATTTCCATAAGCATGGGGGGGCCTTCGAGGGATCCCGTCTGGCCTCCCTTGATCCGTCTGGAGTAATCACGGCTAACATAGATGCCGATCGCATCATTGGCTGCATCGCCTACCCGGCAGCAGCCGTGATAGAACCTGGTGTGATTCAGCATGTCGAAGGCATTCGCTTCTCTGTAGGGGAGTTAAACGGTTCAGAGAGTGATCGCTGTCTCAAACTTCAAAAAGCCCTGATTGACGCAGGATTCAAATCTTACATACTCCCGAATATCCGTTCAGAAATCTGGCTTAAAGCCTGGGGGGCCTTGTCTTTCAATCCGATAAGTGCATTGACTCATGCCACACTCCAAGATATCTGTCGATTCCCGGAAACAAGAAACCTGGCTGTCATAATGATGCGCGAAGCGCAAGCTATCGCCGGAAAACTGGATATCGAATTCCGTCACACAATAGACAAAAGAATCGCAGGAGCCGAAGGAGTCGGAGCCCATAAGACTTCCATGCTGCAGGATGTGGAAGCGGGACGGACTTTGGAAACAGAGGCATTGATCGGCGCTATTCTCGAGCTTGCCCATATGACAAAAACCCCGGCACCAGCCATTGAGGCCATCCATGCCTGCACAAAACTGCTCAACAAAACCTATACTGAAATGAAGTCTAAAGTTAACCTGAGCCCTTTGGCTTGACATATTCGAGAAGCAAAGATATCCCTGCCGAAAGAGGTCAAGTGGAGAATGCGCTGTATTATTTTCATGCCGACCTTGATTCACTATCTGATTTGAAGCTTACAATACGGCATATGAAGGAAAAGAATTTGGTCTCCGATCTGGACAGTCTCAAACCGGAGTATTTTGCCATCGAAAAATGGGCCTATTGTTCCTTCCGGATGTTGTCCGAATCCTTCCTAAATTGGCTCTGGGATAGGTACAGTCTTGCCACCAAGAAGAGTCACTTTGATATCTACAAACGCAAGTGAATCCAAAGAAAAATTCCAGTCAGCACCCTCTATTTTCTGCTTCCAGGTAGACTTTAGCGTTTGGTATAAACTCCCTGATCTTGCTTTCGATTTTGTCGTTCAATTTCTCAAGTTTGTTAACGGTCAAGTCATCTCTATAGTTAAGCTCTACGGCAACAATGACATCTTTGGGACTAAGATGCATGGTTTTCAAGCTGATGACCTGTTCGACTTCGGGAAAACACTCAAGACAGCCAAGGATAACCAACCGCAAACGGGGTGTGACGGCTTCGCCAATCAGCAGCTTTCGCGTTTCTGATGCAAGGAAGAGGGCAAATATCATAAGCAACAGGCCAATGCAAATCGAGGCGACGGCATCGAACCACAGAATACCCGTTAACTGAACCAGTGTGATTCCTATCGCTGCAATCAAAAGACCAGTTATAGCCAGAGTATCTTCAACAAGCACAGTCATAACAGTAGGATCTTTGCTCTGTTTGACGGCATCGAAAAAAGTCCTGTGTTTTTCTGTCTCCATTTCCGCTCTGACGCTTTTGATAGCAATCCGCAAAGCCAGGGCCTCAAATACCAATCCCACAGCAATGGCTAAGTAAGTCAATCCGACATGGCTTAAGGATTCAGGGTGCTGGAACTTATGGTATCCCTCCCTGACTGATAGCACACCCGCAATGCCAAAAAGGATGATAGCCACCACAAAGGACCAAAAAAACTGCTCCTTACCATGGCCGAAGGGATGACACTTATCCGGAGGCTTCTTGCTTCTCTTCAATCCGTACAAAAGGAGAACCTGGTTAAATGTATCAGAAACAGAATGGTAGGCTTCGGCGAGCATGGAAGCTGAACCGCTGACAAGAGCCGCAGCCAGCTTAAAAAGAGCGATGGCCAGGTTGCCGAAGAGTGCGGCAATAACGGCTTTTTTGCTTTCTTGTTTCATGGATAGTACATTTAGCCAAAGACATTACATCGCATCCACCATGAAAGATCAACTCCGTTGAGAAAGCATTCATAAACCCCCTGGGGACAGAACGATTATCAAGGATGATGCCAATTCGTCGCTCCGCTCATCAAAGACAGTTCGCCGCGCCGGTTGAAAGGGCTGTCAGCGGTCAATTTCTCCCTTTTTTTTCCTTTAAAAAATGATTTTTAAACCTGCCAGCAGAAGGGCCACAGAAACAATTCGCCGAAATGTCTCATGATTGATTTTGGCCAAAAGAATTTTTCCTACCCGGACCCCAAGATAGGCACTGAGGACCAGCAACGGAATGAGCATAAAATCCGGATTCCATTCCACGGCTCGTGTGAATAAATAAGTGGGGATTCGTGTCAAATCGATGACCACGGCAATCATAGCCGATGTGCCCACATACACTTCTTTGGGGAGATTGAAGGCCACAAGGAAGGAAGATCTGATCGCACCTCCCATGCCGATGAGACCAGCCAGGAAACCAGATAGACTTCCACCGAGAAACGCATGGGCTTTGTTCTCTCTCACGGAAAACGTGGATTTAAAAAGAGTGAAAAACGCGTAGCCAATTAAAAATACACCCAGGATGATCTTAACACCATCCAGAGGAATGACGGTGATAAACATGGCGCCGATTAAGGCAAAAACGATGCTGGGGATACCAAAAAGAAGGAAGGTCTTGAAATCGATTTTCCTCCAAAAAATTCTGATTTTGAAGAGGTTGTTGAACAGGTGAAAGCAGGCAACAAGGAACACAGCCATCTTTAAATCAAAAAAGCTCACAGCCACAGGAATGAGCAACATCGAGCTGCCGAAACCAGCCAGAGTTGCTCCGATTGCAGCCAGGAATGAGGCCAGGAGAAAAATGACATCTTCACCCATAGTCCGCTCATGTTACTATATGCCCCGAAATTTTAAAACATGTATTATGGCTTCATATATCTCCAGTAGATTTTGAGGAGGGATCAGCCTATTGCCAGAAAGTAACCGCTTAACGTGAAGAGGCTTTTAACATCCTTCGGACAAGACAGAGTATGGGTGTGTCGCATGGTATTTGGGGCTTCGATAAAGACAGAAAAAATTTTGCCCCCGCTGTAACGATCGATTAGATTCGGCGCTGGATCCACTCGAAAGTCCGTTGAAGAACTTCCAGACAGCCTTTGATGTGCTCCTTCGAGTGCGCATAGGACGGAAAATTGTATCCTTTATGGTTTATGATAAAACCGGCCCGTAAAATTTCCTGATAGAACTCGGCTTCAAAACTTTTCAGGTTGGGCAAAGTTTCCTTCAGACCGACTTTACTCATATGCGGTATACCCGAATAGGTACAGATATCGGGGAAATCGCCAGCCATTGTGTGGCATCCTTTTAAGAACTCTGTTCCAATTTTCAGGATGTGATCATTCACCGGGTTTTCCCGTACAAATTCGAGTGTAGCAATGGCAGCGGCCAGACTGAGGCTTTCTCCTGCCAAGGTTGAAGAAATCCAGAGTTTCCGCCAGGTCTCCAGCACATCCCTCTTTCCCCCTGCGGCGGCCAGCGGCATCCCGCCAGCAATGTTATTTCCCAACACGGTCAAATCAGGCAGGAAACCGTAGTATTCCTGAGCACCTCCGGGGGCGAGTCTGGCACCTGTTTTGCTCTCATCGAAAATCAGCACAATTCCACACTTAGTGCAAATCTCTCTCACGGTTTTCAGAAAATCCCCGTCAGGCGAGCCGTCCATCACGGGTTCGATGATAACAGCCGCTGGATACTCCGGCAGTTTGTTGAATTTATCGAGAAAATCAGCGGGATCGTTGAACAGAAATTCCAGGCACAGATTTCGTGTCGAAATCGGAACCCCGGCATCTTTGTTGCTCCAATCATGCCAGCCAAAATACCCGGAAGCAAGGATAAATTCTCTGTAGGTGTAAGCCCTAGCTAACCGAATCGCCGCGCTGCAGGCTTCGGCTCCTGTTTTTAGAAAGCGCACCTGCTCCACGGAAGGGAACAGGTCAACGATCAATTCAGCCAGTTGAGGCTCGAGCGAGGAAGAAACCGTGGAGATGATGCCGTTTTTCAGCGCCTTTTGTATGGCTTCAACGATAACTGGATGATTGTAGCCGAGAAGACACGATCCCAGCCCCATGCTGAAGTCAATATAATGGCTGCCATCGCAATCAACCAACTCGACCCCATTGGCTGAGCTGAAAAAGAACGGCCCCCAATCCGAAGCAAACAGAGACTGTACTTTTTTGTTCTCTGTCGAGCATCCGCCCGGGATGAATTGCTTGGACTTCCTCAGCAAGCGGATTGAATCATCCATCTCACCTCTCCTTTCAAGCGGATGAGTCCTCAATCAGCTAGGCACCATGGTCCATTTCCTCTCTCCCCGCACAGGTTCCTATAACGTACATCAAATCACCCCGATTCGCAATCTTTTCTTGACTGGAATTAACATCTCCACTTCCGTGATGGCACTCGATTCTGTGTGCAATATGAAGTGACCAGATTGTGTGATGGCAAAAACCGTTTGAAGGGCGAAGCGGACATGGTTCCCTTCCCTGCAGGGAAAGGAGAGCGAGGCCGGAAACCGAGTCGATTTTCATAGAAGATGGAAAATGGGCGTGTTTTCGAAATCATCAATCAGGTCACTCAACAAGCCTTCCATCTCGGATTTGGAAATCCCTGACTGGACTAAAGATGTTCGAATGTGCCGATTCGAGGAGCGTTACTCCATCTCCATATTGAGAGGTCAGATTGTGTGAAGGATAAACAGTTTTAAAACACAAGAAGGGCATGCTTCCTTTTCTGTATTATAAATGATTCAATAAGATGTGGTCAGAAAGCTTCGGTCGCCGTCACATAAAAACCCGCACCTTCTTTGGTGAAGCCAATATCCAACCTAAGGTTTAGCTTTTCTTTGGGATTAAAAGCATAGCGCAAGCCAAAGCCCAGACTGTATTTCAGATCACTGCGGCCAAAATGGCTCAAACGATCGGCCACATTCGCCAGTCCGGCAAAACCGACAACGCCAATACGTTTAACCAGTGGTACCCGATATTCCGCCTGAAGAGTAATCAAATTTTTATCACGAAAGCGTCCCAGCCAGTATCCACGCATGTTTTTTTGACCCCCCATCAAAGACATCATTTGGAAGGGAGGATCGCCGGACATGAAACTGAGATACCCCTGAATGGCCAGAACATGAGAGGCCAAAAAATTGAAATATGCCCTGAGATCGAGCACATAAGTGTTGAAATGAAAATCACTGCCGAAGGTGCGGCGGAAAAACAGAACCCAGGCCTGATGATAACATCCAGATGAAGGGAAATAAGTATTATCCCTTGTGTCCCAGTTCAAAGAGATCCCGATCCCGGAGCTGATTCCTCCTTCACTTCCCGGAATATCCCCCTTGGCCAAAAGGCCTCCCCTATCGGTCTCAACAAGATGGAAGCGTCCCAGTTCATACTTCACGCCGGCGCTCAAGCTGAACAGGAATTTTCGTTCAAAGGTCAATCGAAACGTGTAGATGCGCGAGGTATAATTTTCCTCCATCTCTTTTGTTGTGTCCGGTCCAATTCCGAAAAATTTATCCGTGAAGTAGCTGAAACTCAATGCGGTTTGAAGACGGTAGACATTCCGACTGAAGAAAATCTCGGGCATCAAAGTGACTCTGAATTGTTTCCGGAGCGTGTAGATAAAAAAGCCGTCTAGACGGGAAAGTCTGGTTGCCGGGTCTACTCTGGATGTCCGGAAATAGTATCCCCCTCCCGCACCAAAAGCCAGCCTTGTCTCCGGAGTATAAAAAATAACTGGAAGCGCAAAGAAGCTGCTTTCCCGGGAGTTCTTTTCCTCTTTCTTTTGTTCGTCTTCCGCCCCCGAAACATTCGACAGGGTGATAATAAGGATCCCGGTAAAAATCAGAAATTTTGCTCTCATTGACAGGATTTCTTTCACGATCGAAGGCGGTCCAGTTTAGATTTCAGGGCCATCTTCGCCGCTGAAGAGGGTTTAAGCTTTCCCCTTTCCCGAGCCAAATTGACCATGGCATTCCTGTAGGTGTCCGGCACTGACTTCTGTTTGGACAGGGGTTTTCTTTGGAGCGAAAGGGCATCTCCCAGACACGTGGATACACACAAACCACACCCTATGCACCGATCGGAATTGAGCAAGACTTTGTCATCATGGAGCTCCACAGCATCCATTGGGCACCGCCGCACACACACCCCGCATCCAATACATTTGTCCTTGTCTGCCGAACAGATAAAGGGACTGGAAACAATCATTGCCGGCTTGGGATGTTTTTTAATACCGGCAAGAATGCCGCAACAACAGCCGCAACAACAACATATGTTAACAATATCCTTTGAATTGCTGGGCTGGAGCACAAGCCCGGCTTCATCCGCGTTTTTGATGATTGCCAAGGCCTCTTGACTATCAATCACCCGTCCGATTCCCCTCGCTTTATAAATCTTGGCGCCCGCGCCAAATACCAAACAGGCTTCTTCAGGCGCATCACATCCTTTGCCCAAAAGAGTCTTCTCACGCCGGCAAATACAGGGAGCAACGACACAATGACGCTGATTCTTAACCAACTCCTCGGCTGTTTCATAGGGCATAATTTCGAGTTTGTGGCTGATGCTCTGGTCAACGGGAACCGTGCGAAGCTGGGGGGCTTCCCTCCAGACATCACAATCAAATAAATGAGGAATGTACTCCTCCATGTCTTCCGCGAGCTCCTTATCGACAGTGTTGACATGATACTCCCAAATGCCGATGACAAACTGGAGTGCCATATAAAGCGGCGAGCGTCCCGCTTTTTCGAGCTTCAAGGCCAGCCCTTTCTGAAACATTTCGTCCAAAAGGTCTTTTGTTTCCTCCAAAGATCGCTTGGCCCGGCGCGCAATAACCTTGGCTTCTTCCGGAATAAGATTCAGATGAACCGCCAGGTCTGCTTCTTCCGGTGTGAAAAGCCGCCGTAGAATCCGTAACTCTACACCGGTTACCGTAGAAGGATACCCGCCGGGAAGATCATCAAGATGAACAGCTAGTCTTCTGTACACGTCCTCAGTCATGTGATACATCCTTTCTTGATATATCTAAATACGCTCTTGTCGGGAACAATCCTGGATTATCATGACTCCCATGCGTGTTTCTCCTCCACGTTTTACCAAAAAGACAACCAGCCTGTCCAACAAATTGTGACTCATTCAAGACTTATTGAAACAAGAAATGATGTATTTGAGGAAAGACGTGTGATGGGAGCGAGACGAAAAAACTAGGACGAATGTCCAAAGGTTATGACAAAGGCTGTCCCCTCCTCCTGTTCAAGACGTATATCTCCCTCGAGCTGCTGGACAAGATCACTCACAATCTGAAGTCCTAAGGAGTCGGTTTTTCTAAAATCCATATCCTCGGGGAATCCCTTGCCATTGTCCTTCACAATTAGCGTAAAAACTCCTTCCGATTCTGCACAGTGCAAATAGATTTCCCCGCCTTCATCCAAAGGAAAAGCGTGTTTCATGGCATTGGAGATCAGCTCATTGATAATCAAGCCACAGGGTATGGCTTGGTTGATATCCAACAGCACCTCCTGGACGTCCAGGTTGATATTCAGTGCAGTACCCTGGGGACGGTAGATGGATAGCAAGTGAGTGGTCAATTTGTGCATGTATTGAGAGAAATCAATTTGAGAAAGGTCTTCCGATTGGTAGAGGGTTTCATGGATGAGGGCGATGGAACGAATTCGGTTTTGGCTTATTTCAAAGATTCTTCGCACCTTTTCATCCTCAATATCTCTGGATTGAAGCCTGATCAAACTGGAAATGATTTGCATATTGTTTTTGACCCTGTGGTGGATTTCTTTGAGCAACACATCTTTTTCCTTCAGCGACGCCTTTATTTTTTCTTCGGCGCGCTTCCTGTTGATGGCCATAGCAATATGTTCCGAAATATAGGAGAGAAGTTCCAAATCTCCTCCGGAATACAGGATATCATCACTGTAGCTCTGCACAACGACGACTCCCATAATCCCCTCTGGCGTTTTGAGCGGAGCCCCCATCCAGAGTTTTGAGTCCGTTCCAACCAGCTCAACTTCACCCTCGTCGGTGAGCTTTTTGTGGATATCATAATCCGCACGCAGCGCCTTGCCCGTTCGTCTCACGTAATCAGTGAGACTCTTCTTCAATTCTTGTGGAGAAAACGTATCGTTCTCCTCAAACTCATCCTTCACAAAGGGAAAAGAATAGAGGTCGCTCTCCCTGTCGTACAACGCCACATAGAAATTTGTGGTGTCGATGAGTGTCCCCAATTGATGGTGAATGATCTGCAGTAGTTCCTCCAGACTCTCCGCTGCGCTCGTGGCTTGAGTGATGTTAAAAAGAACTGATTGGATCTGCTCGGCTTTTCGCTGACTGGTGATATCACGAACCAATCCCTGGACCAGTTTCCGTCCCCCCGCTTCAAACAGGCTTGACGAAACAGATGCAGGAAAAATCGTGCCGTCTTTTTTCAAAAAATCAATGTCAAAATTAACCGAACCTGTTTGGGTGATCGTCTCAAATGCCAACTGTGATTTGCTCAATGCATAATCGGGATGGAGCCTGGAGATCTTGAGGGACAGAATTTGAGGTTTTTGGTATCCAAAAAGATCCAACACTTTCTGATTGACGTCTATGATATGACCATCCAAATCGTGAACAAAAATCGCATCGTTCGATTGTTCGAACAGGTTGTGATACTTTTCTTCGCTCTCTTTGAGTGCAGCTTGGATTGTCTTTTTGCCGCCAACGGAGGTTTGGTGGAATCCTGTCTCTTGTTCAAGAAGAGCTCTATGTTTTTGCGATTGTCCTTTTGGATGTGTTTTTCCCGTCATTCTCCCTCTCTTGAATTGAATGTGGACTGAGATCGGTGAGACCATACCAATGCGCAGACATCAATTGTCAAAATCAGCTCACAGCGATGGGGGCCGGCCAAAAACTTGGATCTCGGAGACAGAAAACTCATCATCGCCATCGAGTGCATACACCCTTATGAAGCGGGTCTGAACGGGAAAAAACTCCAGTTCTGTTATGAACTCGGGATGGCCGGGAATAGAACTCATTGTGTCCATTCCCTCGGCCACTTCTCCGTCATTCCTTACGATTTCCATTATGGGGATAAAATCATCCCCCGCCAAAGAAAACTCAATCCTGTAATCATCGTCAGAGTCAACCTGAACAACGATGCCTGTGATCTCATAGACATCGCCAAGATCGATGAGGAAGGACGTGTCAACATCCCGCCAAAAAACGCATTCTGACGCATCCCAAGCGCTTTCTTCGAAAGGAATTCGTCCATCCACGATGAGGTCAGCACTGTTGTTGAATTCACCTTGCGCCTCTATTCCTTCAGGCCGGATAACACGGTCTTCTCCTGTATCAAGAGCCTCGCTTGGAGTATCCGCTCGCACTCCGAAAACTTGAAATTCCGAGACTGAAAATTGATTATCGCCTGACGTGGCATAGACCTTGACAAAACGAGTGGATACGGGCTCGAATTCCAGATCGACGACATAGTGCGGATTAGACACAACATTGCTTATGGTGTCCAAACCTGATGCGATATTGCCGTGAGCCTCCAAGATCTGGATAAGAGGTCTGTATTCAGTTCCATCTTCGGAGTAATCAATATTGTAATTGTCGTTCCCATCGACTTGAATCAGAATCCCTGTAATTTGAAACACCCCTCCCAAATCCAGCACAAAGAAAGTGTCTGTATTTTCCCAAAAGATGCTGTGCGGGGAATCCCAGGGACTGCCCTCTGCCGGAGATTGACCATCGATCAAAATTTTCACATTGTTATTGTAGATCCCCTCTCCCACGACAGACCTGGGGCTGATCACTTCAACATCTTCCTCCTGGGCATTCAGCAAAGGCAAAAGTGTATAAACCAAAAAAAGTGTCACTAACGTCAATCTCAAACTTGACCGGATGTTGATCACTTGTTCCTCCTTTATCTATTTAGTCATTCCAAGTGGTCAATAATCGCAAAAGAAATTGGCCCCCAAAAAGCGTCCACTGTCCCTGCCGTCCCCATGCAACCGCATTATGCCTAACATACCTGATTTGTCATATTTATGCAAAATCGACACCCCTCCGCAACCATGACCCCCTTGGCTTTATGCTTTGAAGCGAGATCAGTATCCGATGGCTGCCCCTAGGACACGTCTGTCAGCGGCTCCGTAAAAGAGGCCTGTCTCTGGATCGATGAGTATGGAGTGCGCATCTCCCTGACGCCGCCATTTGAGGTGATACCCCATAGCTTCGAGCGCATCCTTCAATTCTTTTTCCCTACATCCCTGTTCCAGGTAGAGGATATCCGGCATCCATTCATGGTTCAAGCGCGGCGCATCTATGGCTTTTTGGATGGGCAATTGAAAGTCGATCACATTGACAAGGACACTCAAAACTGTGTTGATGATGGTGCGTCCACCCGGGCTGCCCGTGATCAGGAAAGCCTTCCCGTCCTTGACAACAATGGTCGGCGTCATCGAGCTCAACATGCGCTTGTAGGGCGCGATTTGGTTTGGTTGTGTTCCAATCATTCCCTGGTCATCGGTGAAGCCGGGCTTCATATTGAAAT
>Ga0180433_10005791_pt1 | contig 16528 bp, 14 predicted proteins | sample SS_ome_8_FD_132980 | JGI IMG/M metagenome (GOLD analysis project Ga0180433, IMG submission 132980) | Hypersaline lake sediment archaeal communities from the Salton Sea, California, USA - SS_1_D_1 metaG | ecosystem: Environmental > Aquatic > Non-marine Saline and Alkaline > Hypersaline >... | reverse complement strand
TTTTATCATTTTAATGTCAAGATTATAACCGCTACCCGTGCACGCAGCTGCTCCTACTGGAAGCGAGTCTACGGTTTCAAAATTATAAAAAAGACTCTTAATATCCCTTTCGAATTTATAAAAATAAGACATAATGTAATGCGAAAAAAGAACCGGCTGAGCTTTTTGCAGATGCGTATATGCAGGAATAATTAAATCAATATTATCACTGGCTTTTTTAATAATAGTTTCCTGCATAACCAGAATATCTCCAAGCAATGCCGTTATCATATCTTTTAAAAGTAATTTTTCATCAAGCACTATCTGGTCATTCCTGCTCCTGCCGGCATGAATTTTCATAGCAGTATCCCCTATTTTTTTACCAAGCTCATTCTCGATAAGACTGTGTATGTCTTCATAATCGGTTACGCCATCCAACTTTCCTTTTTCTATATCAATTTTAATCTTCTTTAAGCCATTTACTATTTTTTCCAGTTCATCTTTTGTAATTATCCCGATTTTAAAAAGCCCTGCGGAATAAGCAGCCGTTCCGGTTATGTCATAAATATAAAGACCGATATCCGAATCTATCGAAGAAGTAAACTTCTCTACTTCCTTATCCGTATTCTTTTTTATCCTTCCCTTCCAGATCTTATTTTTCATCAATTCCCCTTTTTTTACCTAATATTTCATAAGGGTATCCCCATAACCTGATAAAACTTTCTGAATGTTTATGATCAAACTGATCCGATTTATCATAAGTTGCAAGATCTATATCATATAAAGAATATTTCGATTTTCTTCCAACAATACTGAAATTTTTATACCCTAATTTGATTCTTACATCTCCTGTCACAAATTTCTGGCTCTCCTCTATAAAAGAATTTATGCATGCCCTTAAAGGTGTGTGCCAGTAGCCATAATACACAAGTTCTGCCAATTTTTCTTCCAGGAAGTATTTATAATGTACGAGTTCCCTGTCAAGTATCAATGATTCAAGCTGCCTGTGCGCTTCAATTATTACTTCTGCTGCAGGAGATTCATAAATCTCCCTTGATTTTATGCCAACCAGCCTGTTTTCGACCATATCAATCCTTCCAATTCCGTAAGAGCCCGCTATTTTATTAATCTTTTCTATTATTTCACCAGCAGGCTTACTCTTACCATTAAGTGATAATGGGACTCCTTTAAAAAATCCTATTTCTATATATTCATTATCATCCTTTCCGGCAGTAATTTTTGTCCATTGATAAATATCTTCGGGCGGCTCTTCCCAGGGATCTTCAAGTACACCGCATTCTATGCTCCTCCCCCACAGGTTCTCATCGATACTATATGGATTTTTTTTTGTCACCGGTACTTTTATTTTACTTTCCATAGCATACTTTATTGCTTCTTCCCTCGACAGCTCCCACTCTCTCAGAGGAGCTATTATCTCTAAATCAGGTGACAGACTCCTTAATCCAACATCGAAACGCACCTGGTCATTCCCTTTTGCCGTGCAACCATGGGCTACGGCTTTTGCCCCTTCCTTTCTTGCTATATCAACCAGTTTTTCAACTATCAAAGGCCTTGCCAGCGCAGTAGCAAGAGGGTATTTTTTTTCATACTTCAGATTTGCCTTGATTGAAGGAAAAACATAATTATCTATAAATTCTTTCTTTGCATCTATAATAATAGATTTATATGCTCCGACATCAATCGCCCTTGCCCGGGCTTTTTTTAAATCACCCGGCTGTCCGCAGTCTACTAACGCCGCTATTACATCCATTTTATACTTGTCTTTTATCCATTTTATGGAAATGGATGTGTCAAGACCTCCCGAATATGCCAGAACAACTTTATCTTTCATTTTTTACCTTTCTTTTAATTATCCAAAGTCATCCTTTGAAATTCATATAAAGCAACTTATTAAAGCTGCCCATTCATTAATATAAGCATTTTTTCCGCATTTTCAGCCCCGTCAATAATACAGATTACAGTATCATCACCTGCTACCGTACCTAAAATTTCTACAAAGTTCATCCCGTCGATTATTGCAGCAGTTCCCTGAGCTTCTCCTGCAAAAGTTTTTATAACAATTATATTGCCTGCCCTCTTAACAGATACCACGCTTCCTTTAAGCTTCGACCTGAATTTTTCAGGGTCGATGGACTTGCCTTCGTAAAGGTTTCTTTCAACCGTATAATACTCTTCATTCAAATAATTCCTGATTTTCGCGACTCTCAAATAATTCAGATCCCTTGAAACGGTCGATTGTGTAATATTATACCCTTTTTTTAAAAGTTCATTTAATAATTCTTCCTGTGAAGAAATTTTCTTCGAACTTATTATTTCCTTTATTATCTTAAGTCTTTCAGACCTTCTCATTTTTTTTCCAGCCATATTAATTATTTTCACTTTTGCCTATTTTACCCATATAAATAAGCCATGAGGCCCTTCTGGGCATGCAGGCGGTTTTCTGCCTGCTCCATTATAATTGAATTTTCTCCATAAAGAACTTCGGATGAAATTTCCTGCCCTAAATGAGCCGGCAGACAATGCATTATCTTTACTTCTTTCTTTGAATATTTTAATAATTCAGAATTAACCTGGAACTTTTTTAGTTCATTAAGTTTTCCCTCGTTAACTTCCTGGCCCATACTAAGCCATACATCCGTATATATTACATCCGCATTTTTTACTGCTTCAAACGGGTCATTCATAATATTAATATTATTACCTCCATTAAGCTTTTCTGCATAATCAACTACTTCCGTTAAAGGAGGATATTTCTCCGGGCAGGCGATATTTATATCTATACCTATTTTTGAAAAACCTACGATAAGACTATTTGTTACGTTATTGCTGTCTCCAACATATATGAATTTTAACTTCTTATTTAACAATCCCATCTCCTTCAGCGTTAACATATCAGCCAGTACCTGGCATGGATGATATTTGTCAGTAAGCCCATTTATAACCGGTATGCTTCCGTATTTTGCAAAAATTTCAATGGTTTCCTGCCTGTATGTCCTTATAATTACACCATCCAGGTAAAGGGAAAATATTTTAGCTGTATCTTCATATGATTCTCCACGGCCAATCTGTAATGTCTTTGAATCGATAATCAAAGAATTCCCTCCAAGCTGATTTATGCCTACCTCAAAAGATAACCTGGTCCTTGTGGAATGCTTATCGAAAAGAAGCGCTATGCTCTTCCCTTTCAGTACATTGCTATAATTATTTTTTTCCTTTTTAATTTCTTCCGAAAGTTCAAGAATATGCTCGATTTCATCTTTCGAATAATCCTTTAAAGTCAAAAAATCCTTTTTCATTTCAAAGCTCCTTTATCTCTCTGTCCAGCCACCCTAAAAGCATATTTATATTGCTTTTGGTTATTATAAGCGGCGGGAGAAACCTTAAAGTGTTATCTGAAACCTTATTAATTACTATCTTATCATTAAGGGCATCAAGCATTATCTTTTCCGCAACCGACTCATTAAATTCAACCCCTATCATAAGCCCCATTCCCCTTACCTGTTTTATTACTGAATATTTATTATTCATCTTCATCAGTTCATTTATAAAATAATTTCCTAATTTAGATGCCCTAACATCAAGTTTCTTATCAAGAATATAATTAATTACCGCCAGGCCTGCCGCGCATGATGCTGCATTTCCTCCGAATGTTGACCCGTGCGACCCCGGCCCAAAACAATCTGATATACTTTCTTTTGTTACTATCGCTCCAATTGGCATACCCCCGCCAAGACTTTTCGCTACGACAAGGACATCGGGATAAATCCCATAATTCTGGTATGCGAACATTTTCCCCGTCCTGCCAAAACCTGTCTGTATCTCATCTAAAACAAAGATAATCCCTTTTTCATTGCATAAATCTCTTAAATCTTTTAAAAATTCTTTATCTGCAGGGAAAATACCGCCTTCGCCCTGAACCGGTTCAAGCATTATCGCACATGTTTTTTCATTTATTAATTTCTCTACAGAATCCATGTTATTAAGTTCCGCATATTTGAAACCCTGAAGCAATGGCTCATATAGTTTTTGTTTTTCAGTCTGTGCGGTAGCTGCGAGAGCGCCAAGCGTCCTTCCATGAAAAGATTTCTTGAAAGTAATTATTTCATACCTGTCCTGGTCATAGTTATCAGTAGAATATTTCCTTACCAGTTTTATAGCTCCTTCAATTGACTCTGTTCCGCTATTCGCAAAAAATACTTTTTCTCCAAACCCGGAAACCTCACATAATTTTTTAGCAAGCATCACCTGCTGCTCATTATAATAAATGTTTGAAGACTGTATTAATTTTACGATCTGTTTCTTTATTGCCTCGACAACAAGCTTATTGGAATGGCCCACATTAAGGCACCCGTAGCCCGCTATAAAATCAAGGTATTTGGTCCCCTCTGCATCCCACAGGTACTGCATCTTAGCTTTCTCAAATACTACAGGTAACCTTTTGTATGTTGGCATGAGATATTTACTTCCCATATCGAATATTTCTTTGTTTTTACTAAAAGCCATTTTAACTCCCTATTTTATTACTGGTTATCATTGTACCGACACCTTTATCCGTAAATATCTCCAGAAGTATCGTATGTTTTTTGACCCCATTAAGTATATGAGTCCTTTCGGCACCATTTTTAAGCGCGTTTATGCATGCCTTTACCTTGGGAATCATACCCGAGCTTATTTTTTTTGTTTCTATCAGATTATTACACTCAGCTATCGTTAACCTCGATATCAAACTTTTTCTTTTCTCGTTATCCTTCATAATCCCATCAACATCCGTAAGAAGTATCATTTTTTTTGCATTAAGCGAAATAGCAATTTCAGCAGCACACGTATCAGCATTTATATTATAAACATTTCCTTCATCATCGGACCCTATCGTTGCAATAACAGGCATGTAGTCATCATCCAGTATATTTTTTAAAAAATCTGAATTTATGCTCTCTATCTCTCCAACGAAACCAAGATCTATATCCCTGCCGTCTTTTTTGTACTTCTTTTTGCTGCATTTTATAAAACCCGCATCATTACCGGATATTCCCATAGCGACCCCGCCATGCTTATTCAGGAAAGAAACTATCTTCGTATTTATATCTCCTATAAGAACCATTTTTACAATTTCCATGGAATCCTTATCTGTCACCCTCAACCCGTCAACAAATTCCGTTTTTATCCCTCTTTCCTCAGACATCGTGCTTATCTGTTTGCCGCCGCCATGAATCAGCACGACTTTAATCCCTACATATTTCATAAGAATTAAATCATTAAGGACACTTTTTAGTATGTCGTCACTCTCCATCATGCTGCCGCCTATCTTAACTACTACTACCTTATTGAAGTATTCTTTTATATAGGGCAGAGATTCCAGCAGAACCTCCACTTTTCCTGTAAAGGCATCGTCCTCTTCTACATTTTTCGCTTTTGAGATATTATTCTCGCTTATTCCCATTTTTATTACCTTCTTTTAAAATTATGTTTTATACAGGGCATTTATTTTAATATAATCAAATGAAAGATCTGTCGTTAAGACTTCGGATTCTCCCTTTCCCCGGTTCATTTTTATAACAAATCCTATCTTCCTTTTTTTCATAATCTTTCCAACCTTATTTCTGTCAAAATCCGTTTCTATCCCATTTTTCACGATTAAGATACCTTCCACATATATGTCCACATTATCAGGATCAAAATCACATCCTGCTGAGCCGAGAGCTGCATTTATCCTCCCCCAATTAAGGTCCCGTCCGAACATCGCGGTCTTAAAAAGATTTGAATCAGCTACTTTCAATGCCAGCTTCTTCGCGACTGAATTATCTTTTGCACCAGAAACCCTTATTTTTATAAATTTAGTTGCGCCTTCTCCATCCATAATTATTTTTTCTGCCAGGTCTTTCATTACGAATGAAAATGCATTTTTAAACTTTTCATAATACTTGCTATTTTCGCTTCCTATGTGTATCCCACTCTCTGAATTAGTCATCACAAGCGCCATATCATTAGTGCTCTGACATCCGTCGATAGTTATGCTATTGAAACTTGAATCAGTTTCCTCTCGCAGGACCTTACCGAGAATCTTTTTCTCAATATCCGCATTCGTAGCTATAAAAACCAATAATGTAGCCATCCCGGGCCTTATCATTCCAGAACCCTTTGCAATTCCTCCTATAATTATTTCCCTTCCGTTTTCAGCTTTAATACTTACCGCTATCTCTTTAGTCATTGAATCCGTGGTTACTATAGCTTCCGCTGCATCATGCCCTCCATTATCACTTAAGAGACTGCTGCATTTTTTTATGCCTTCCTCAATTTTATCCATTGGCAACTGTTTTCCAATTATCCCTGTTGAAGAAACAGCAATTTCATCACCGCTAATCTTTAAATATCTTGAAACAATATCTATTGTTTTTTGGGCATCAGCATAGCCCTTTTCTCCCGTGCATGAATTAGCAATCCCGCTATTTACAACTATCGCTTTCAGATTCCCGGCCTTTTTAATCTTTTCCCTGGTAATGACAACTGGTGCTGCAAGAAAATTGTTCGTAGTAAAAACACCGCTGCATACCCCTCCCTCAGGGGCATAAATAATACTTATATCCGGTTTTTTCGACTTCTTTATCCCACAGTTGCACCCGCATGCATAAAAACCCGGTACCGAAGTTATAGTCCCATTTTTTATTAAATTGAATTCCTTATCTATTTTATTTTTTAAAGGCATATTTTTTACACACCCCTTCACTATTTAAGAAGAAAGCCCGTTAAAATCCAGTCCTTCTTCTTCCTTGCAATCCATCATTATATTCATATTCTGGACCGCCTGGCCTGCGGCACCTTTTATAAGGTTATCTATTACACTGAAAATTTTAAGGGTATCTGTTCTGTCATCAAAGCCGTAACCCACAAGACACATATTGGTACCTACGACATCCTTGAGTTGAGGTATCGCCGTACCTGTAAATTTAACAAAAGGAATATCCCTGTAAAAATTTTCATATAGAGAATTTATCTCCTTTTCAATATCATCTTTCTTAGGGTCCTTTTCAATATTACAGTATATCGAAGTAAAAATACCCCTGCTTACGGGTAAAAGATGAGGCGTAAACGATACTTTGAACTTCTTTCCCGCTATATTTTCAATCTCCTGTTCTATTTCACCCGTATGCCTGTGACCTTTAGCTGAATATGCATAAAAGTTATTATCAATGCTCGTAAAAAGATATTTATCCGAAAGTTTCCTCCCTGCACCCGTAACTCCTGATTTTGAATCTATGCATATATTTTTAACATTAATACCTCCCTTTAATACAGGTGCAGTACTTAATAAAACCGATGTGGGATAACATCCCGGATTCGTTACATATTTACCTTTTTTAATTTCTTCTTTGTTTATTTCCGGAAGCCCGTAAACAAAACTGGAAAGTTTATCTTTCATCAAATGTTCGGTTCCATACCAGTACTCGTAATCTTCAGGATTTTTTAACCTGAAATCAGAGCCGACATCTATTACTTTAAAATTATAACTTTCAGGAATATCCTTCAAATATTCCATAGATTTATGAGGAGGAAGACATAAGAATAATATATCAATCCCCTTATAATATTCATCGCCTGGCTTCTCTATAAATGCAATCTTCTCGTCCCCGCTATCCTTGTATGATGGGAATGCTTCACTTATATAAACATCCTTATACGTCCTTGATGTTGCAAAGCTCAGCTCGACATATTTATGTTTGCTAAGTATTTTAATTAATTCCAACCCCGTAAATCCCGAGCCGCCTATAATACCGGCTTTAATTATCTTATTCATGCATACCTCCATGACTATTTTGCATATTATACATAAATTTTAAATAATATGCAAATAAAATTAAATAAAATAATTGTTGCTATTTTTTATTTAACCGTTTAACCCGAGATTTACCCGGCTTTGAAGATACCAGATAGAATATAGTTATTGAAGATATGATAATATAATAAACGAACATTATAATATCCCCAAACTTTGAGTAAAAAGTCTTTTTGCTATTTAGATATATTGTCCCGTAAAGGACCTCTTTATCCGATAGTTCCGAACTTGCTAAAATTTCCCCTGCAGGTGATATTATCGCAGATATTCCTACATTTGCGCAGTGGGCAACATAAACCCCATTCTCTATAGCCCTTACTTTCGAGAATATAATATGATGCCATGGCGCTATGCTTTTATCCAGACTCGAGCTATCGGATAAAACAAATAACGCTTCAGCGCCGTTTTTCCTTATATTCCTTGCAATTGATGGAATAGTCGATTCATAACAAATATTTATTCCTAATTTGCCTTTATCTTCATATTCTATAGCATCATAATCGTTTCCTGTTATAAGATTTATTTCAGAAAAATCCAGGAATTTCAAAAACCCCAATACTTTCCTGTAAGGAATATACTGGCTGAAAGGTACCGGGTTAATTTCATTATATCTTCCCACGATCTCTAAATCCGGGCTATATAAAAGAGCTGAGTTATAATATCCCCTTCCATTCTCATCGCCAAGATATTGCCCTATAAGCAGGTTAACCCTTTCCTCTTTTTCAATATTCTCCATCCATTCCTTAAACTCTTTATTTTCATCCATCGATCCCCATAGCATGCTCTCAGGGAATACAATAAGTTCGGTCCCTTCCTTAAAAAAACTGCTGGCACTATATCTTTCTGGAATTATCTCAAGCCCGCCTTCCATATACTTGTAACCAAGCGCTATGTCCGGAAGAACCATCGCTACTTCTATTTTGTTAAGATCCCTGTCTTCCATAACACTGTTTAAATTATTATTGAAGCTTATAACCCCGAAGCATGAAAATAATACCAGTATGGCTATGCTTATAATTAAAAATTTAAAATTAGCCCTTCTTTTCTCATAAAAAAATAATACTGATTCGAATACGGCTGCATTAAAAAGAAGTATTATGAAAGTTACACCATATATGCCGGTAAACTTCGAAATCTGCATCAATGGAAGGAAGTTATGTTGGCTATACCCGAGAATGCCGATTGTAAATGCAAGTCGTGTCTGCGACCTTACGAATTCTATAATTAACCATGCAGCAGGAATTAAAAAAATCCTGATGTATCTCTGGTTTACTTTTTTGAATATAAAGTATGTTTCTATACCAAAAATTATAAAACCAGTGCTTAACAACGGTGTAAGCAACAACCATGTGTATTTAACCGGCAGGACCACCATCCAGTACGTTACTCCTGCAAAGAAACATATCCCAAGTATTAGCCCTGCAATTGCAGTCTGCCTCAGGTTTGATTTATAAATGACAAATAAGAAAGGCAATAACGAGAACCATGCAAAAAATCCCAGCTCTTTAAAGCTAAGAAATAAAAATAATGCAGAAAGCAGAACAAGTATTAATCTCTGATAATTCTTCATAAAATGTCACTCGATAATTTTAATATTAAGAATTATACAGGGTCGATATCATTAAATTAATAACGATTCTTTCTATTTTTATTTATAACCGGGAAAGTAATCTTTTATTATAGAACTTTTTTTTATTTTTAAATCTGAAAGAACATCCTCCGCCGCTTTTACCATTTTGAAGGGTCCCGATATATAAAACTTTCTTCTTCCAAAGTCAGCAACGTTTTCCTTTATTATTTCCCTGCTTATTCTCACCGGCTCGTTTATATATTCTACTCTTAGCCAGTCATTTCTTTTCTCTATTTCATTAAAAATATCCTTAAAAATTATTTCTTTTGATTTCGAGAAATACAAAAGTATTGAGTCGATTCCACTATTTTTACTTTCCATATCAAATATCATTGATCGGTATGGTGTCACCCCGATCCCTCCTGCAATAAAGGCATATTTTTCTTCCAGATATTCTATGACAAAATCCCCTGAAAGACCGGATGCTTCTATGGTACTGCCCTCTTCCAGGTTAATAAGCGCCTTTTTGAATGAGCTTCCATTTTTAAAATCAAATTTTGTGGTTATCATTATATTTTTTTCATGAGGCGCCGAAGATATTGTAAAATGCCTTTTTTCTCCCCTGTCGTCATGATTTTTATGCGGTATTTTTAAAAATATGTATTGCCCGGCTCTCCAGTTTACCTCTTTTTCAGGTTCAAAAACGAATGAAAAGATATTCTCGCTTTCCTTATTTTTCTTGATAAGAGTAATTTTCATATATTTTTTTATTAATCGATATTATTCAATCCTAAAAATAATACCATTAGCATTCCGGAGGATAACATTTAATAAAAATATAGCATACAACTTAATTGAGATAAACTGGATATTTAAGGAAACCTCTATTAAACTTGTTACTTACTAAAAAGAGGTATATTTACTTTGAAAGATACTTCACTTTTATCCCTGTTATAACCAACTCTAATAGTCCCATTATGATTTTCTACTATTTTCTTACTTATAGAAAGACCCAGGCCAAAGCTCTTTCTTCCGCCTCCTGTCCCTGTCCTATAAAAACGTTTAAATATGTTCGAGAGATCTTTTTCATTAATTTCTTTGCTTATATTTGAAATAGTTAAAACGAGAAAATTTATATCTTTATCATTCTCAATTTTTATATCAAGCTTTCCACTGCTTATACTATACTTTATGGCATTATCTATAAGATTAAAAAGAAGTTGCTCGATCTGTATATCACTGCCCTTAACAGTAAAATTACCTTTGTAGCTTTTTTTAAGCTGCAACTCTTTTGATTTTATTTGATTATTAAAAAGCGTTAAAATCTTTTCCATAGCTTCCTTTAAATCTACTTTTCCAAATTCAGCTTTACCCTTATTTTCTTCAATATCATATAAAATAAGCAATTCTTCAGCTATCTTTGAAAGTCTCATAACCTCACTGTCTATAAGATCTATTGTTTCAGCATATTCCTTTCCGGTGACGTTCCTTTTCTGTCTCATCGTATCAATTTTTGTTTTTATTACAGTAAGAGGAGTATTCAGTTCATGAGAAGCACTCTGGATAAATTGCTTTTGTTTTTTAAATGAGGCCTCAATCTTATCCAGCATATTATCAAATACTCTAGCCATATTCGAAATAGCATCTTCCCCTTTAAGATTTAACCTTAGATGTAACCTTTTTTCATCTATTTCTTTTACATTTTCCGTAATAACATTAATCTGGTGCAGCATTCTTCTCTGTACAAAAAACCCTCCCAATACGTCTATTATAATTATTACAATTATGCCGCCTGTCAGTGTGTAGAATATTCTTAAAAAAAGTACCGGAGGAATAATTTTAAAATTGGGCGGAAGTCCGAATGGTTCAAATTTATTCACTTCCCTTAGCCTCTCTATAATTATCCTGTCTGCTCCTTCCAGGTGTTTGTCTACTTCAATAATATACCTTTCCCCTCTGAGGTTATATTCGTAAACAAAATATATTAAAAATCCGTAAAGTATTATCGAAATAATCAGAATTATTAAAAACCATAGGACTATTTTTTTTTGAAGTGTAAGTTTCATAAGTCGGCCTTATTCTACATCATCTTCTATCCTGTATCCCGATCCGTAAACAGTTTTAATGATCTTTCCTGATTTACCCAGTTTTTTTCTTAAATTCTTTATATGAGTATCCACTATATTGGTAAAAATATCCACATTTCTATCCCAGGCATGTTCGAGAATCTGATTCCTGCTTACCAGCTGCCCCCTGCATCTTAAAAGATATTCTAAAATCATAAATTCTTTTTTTGTAAGTTTTATTTCTTTTCCCGCTGCAAAAGCCTGTTCCCTGTCAAGATCAATTTTTATGTCAAATGTTTTAAGTATATTTTCTTTATTTTTTGAATTTCTTCTAAGCAGCGCCTTTAATCTCGCAAGCAATTCGGAGAATTCGAATGGTTTGGTAAGATAATCATCAGCTCCGCAATTTAATCCTTCAACAATATTTTCTATCTGTTTTTTAGCAGTAAGCATAAGTATGAAACTGCTTATTTTCTCTTTCCTCATTTTTCTACATAAATCTTCTCCTGATATATCAGGCAGCATGAGGTCAAGGATTATGACATCATAATCAAATTCACCTACCATATCGTAACCTTCCTGACCTTTGTAGGCCACATCAGCAATAAATCTATGCTGTTCCAGTCCTAATTTAAGATTGTCAGCCACTGATTTTTCATCTTCAATTATAAGTATCTTCAATTTATTATCCTCTAATTAATTAAAATCTTTTTTTAATTGTTATCATAATCCTTTTTAATTTTATACTAAATGAGTATAAAACAATTTTAAAAACTATTCATGCCTTAATGAATCAATAGGATGCAGTCTTGCTGCTCTCATTGCAGGAAAAATACCGAATACCAGTCCTATTATTGTAGAAAATGACAAAGCCAGAGCTATTGGAAAAGCTGTAATAAGTGAACCTAAATCAGTAAAAGTATTCAAAACCCAGGTTATAAGACTTGCAAAACCTATTCCAATAAAACCTCCCGATATACTTAACACCAAACTCTCAGTTAAAAATTGCACCATAACATCTTTATTTTTAGCTCCTATCGCCTTTCTTATACCAATTTCTCTTGTTCTCTCAGTAACTGACACAAACATAATATTCATAATTCCTATACCTCCGACCAGAAGTGATATTGCTGCTATGCTTGTTAGTGTAATTACCAGAATATTTGTAACCGTACTTGCAACTTCAAGAAGCTGCTCGGAGCTACTCACTTCAAAGTCATTAGCTTCGCCCGGTAGTATACGATGTTGGACCCGCAGTATTTCTTTTATTTCATTTATAGCAATATCTATACTGTCTTCGTCTATAACTTTTGCTGTTATATTGCTGATCGTGTCTGTTCCATATAAATTGTTCTGTGCTGTCGTAACCGGTATAATAACGGAATTGTCCGTGCTTGTGCCAAAAGTGTAACCTGTTGTATCTAACGTTCCCATAACTATAAACTTTTTCCCCCCAATCTTTACTTCTTTGCCAACAGGATCCGTTTTCCCAAAATAATCAGAAACCACATTATATCCAAGGATGACTACATTTGTTGAATTAGATATATCCCCTTCCGTAAAAAAACTTCCTTTATCAATCTCATAGCCCATAACTTTTAAATAATCTTCTGATGTAGAAATTACATTTATATTACCGCTCCAGCTTTTGTAGGAAAAATCCATGTTTCCCCCTGTCAGGACAGGAACCACTTCTTCAATCAGCCCCTCTTTTTCTTTTAAGGCATTGACATCCTCCAGATATAAGTCTCCTGCTACGATTTCCTCTTCTTCCTCTTCAAACATCATTCTTAAACCACCCTGCTGACCTTCCTCCGTACTCATTCTTAACTGTGTACTATTACTATCCGGCTGCCTGCCCGCATATGACCCTAAAGCAGCTTGATTTCCACCTCTAAATGCCTGTTCCCTTCCCGGAGATACCGTAATAACATTGGTTCCGATGCTCTGTATATTCTCTGTTATAGATGCCTCTGCTGCTTCTCCGACTGACATAACCGCTACAACAGAGCCGACACCGATGATAATTCCCAGCATGGTAAGAAAAGACCTTAATTTATTTAAAGCCAGGGATTTAAAAGCAATCTTTATATTTTCAATTATCCTTCTCATCCAGATATACCCTCTTTCATGTTATTTATCTTATCTTCCAGTACCGGCATATTCCCTAATTTTTCTAATGCATTAATGGGATCTTTTATAATTTCTTCTCCGTTTATCAGTCCATCTTTTATGTAAACTATTCTTCCTGCATGTTTTGCAAGTTCAATTTCATGGGTAACAAAAAGGATTGTCTTTCCATCTCTGTTTAATTTCTGGAATATGGCCATAATCTCTTCACCTGTCCTTGAGTCCAGATTACCGGTAGGTTCATCTGCAAGTATTATTGCAGGATTATTGATAATAGCCCTCGCAATAGCAACTCTCTGCCTCTGTCCTCCTGATAATTCCCCTGGCCTGTGTTTTATCCATTCGCTTAATCCTACTGAATCTATCACCTCATTTATCATATCCTTTCGTGGCATAGATGTTTTTTCCTTTGAATAAATTAATGGTAACTCAACATTTCCCGTGATATTGATCCTGGGGAGCAGGTTAAAAGTCTGAAACACAAAACCAACTTTTTTATTTCTTATTTCTGCCAGCTGGTCATCATTCAATTTATCGATGTTTTTGTCTTCAAGGATATAAGTCCCCGATGTGGGAGTATCAAGACAGCCCATCATATTCATAAGCGTTGATTTTCCTGAACCGGAAGGTCCCATGATGGACAGGAATTCCCCTCTCTTCACTTCGAGGTTAACTCCTCTTAACGCATTTACTTCAAAATCACCAATTTTATAAGTCCTGGTGACATCTTTAATTTTTATTATGGTATCTTCCATATTTTATATAATACTACTTAAAAAATTTTTCCAATCTATCATATCCTCGAAGTTATGACTATATCTCCCTGATTAAGTCCTGAAGTAACTTCTATATAAAAATAATCATTTATTCCTGTAGTAATTTCCGTTTTCTTTACGGATTTTTCCCTGTCTCCCGTATCTTCTTTCCCTGAAACCAGTACATCCACGTAGCTTTTCCCGCCTTCCTCATAAACTGCCTGGATAGGGACACAAAGGACATCTTCTGCCATTTCTACCACGATATCGATACTTACTGAAAAACCATAAAAGATTTCGGCATTCTCCGTATTATCAAAATCAACAACTATTTCAAATGAAGCTATATTTCCCTCTTCAATCATTACGGGTATTATTTTTTTTACCTTTCCTGAAAATTGGTAATCAGGATATGCATCGAGAGTAATATATGCTTTATCGTTCACTGAAATTTTTGGTATATCCGTTTCACCTATAGTTGCTGTTATTAGAAAATCTTTATTTGCTATAGAAATGGAATTACTCCCAGAGTTATTGTTTCCTTCTTCAAAATCAGATGAAATAACCAGACCATCATAGGCAGCATATAATATATAATCATCAAGGTCTTCCTTTGCCGACTCATAATCCATCCTTGCAAGCTCAAGCTGAATTTCTGCCTGTTCTATATTAAATCTTGTTGATTCAATTTGTTTTTCCGCTGACTGCAGATTTGATAAATTGCTCCAGTGATTAGTTGACTGGCTTATTAATGTCTGATTATAAGAGGATTCGGCCTGAGACTTCGATGAATCTGCCGATACTTCAGTTGACTCCAGCTGTTCCTCTGCTGATTCTACACTTGATTCATACTGGACCATCTGCATTTCTGTCGTAGAAGGGTCTGCCTCTGCCAACGCCAGCATTTCTTCTGCCTCCTCAAGGGCTCTACTGGCACTCTGATATGATAGCTTGGCACTTTCATTTGCACTTTCCAGGGAACTGAGAGCACTTTTTGCAGACTCTTCCGCCTTCTCGGTATTAAGCTCTGCCAGCTGGATAGTTATATGATTTGAATCAAGAGCTGACTGGTAATTTATTTTTGCTGTTTTTAAAGAAATTTCCGAGAGATTAAGATTTTTCTCAATCTGCTCAAACATGGACATTCCCTCTGAATTATCTATTTTTACCAGTATATCGCCTTTTTTAAAATAATCCCCTTTTTCAACGGCAGACAGTATCTCACCTGTAACCTGCATGTTGTAATTATTCATAGAACCTGAATCTACAAGACCTTCCGTAGAAACTGTCTGGTAAATGCTGCCCTTCTTTACTTCAAATATCTCCATTCCCTGATTTTCTTCCCCTTCTGAAAAATTAGAAAATGGCCCCATGCCGCTGCATGAAGTAATTGTAACCGTAATCAAAAGTAAAATAACCGGACAAGAAACCATACATAATACTTTTATCCTTTTTTTAAAAGTCATATTTTCACCTTTTTAAACTATTTTTAAAATTACGGTGAAAATTATATTATAAAAAAATGAAGAAATTTTGGAGCTTGCAAATATTGTTTATAAATAAATATATTCATTTTTTCTCCATAAAATCGTCATTATCTCCTGCTAAAATAAAGCCAGTAAATTTAAAAAAGTTTGTCTGGATTCTTAACATCCACCACGTAGCTACCTGATAACTTATTTAATATCGTAGATTGAGGAGGTGGTATAGGAGATATAAACTAAAAACAGAAAACTTAAAGTAATGCAGCGTAACAAAACGGGTAAGAAAATCTTACCCGTTTTGTTTTTGTTATACTAAAATATCTATTATACCTATATTTTATAAAGCGTTTTCCAACCTTATATTATAATATATCGTTTTCTAATAATTTTCTAAACAATCCCCAATAATACCTTTATAAAATTTTAATAAAACTTTTATAGATTAATTTTGTAATCATCATATGCAATTTTCACATCGACTTTCCCTTCTGCGTATTCATCTATTTTTTCTTTTAGTTCATCTTCATCCATAGTAACCACCTGCTTTCCACAGTGGGTTATTATCAATTTTTTTAGCCCGTATTTCCTGCACCATCCTATTATAGTCTTTATCATGGCATGACCAAAAATTTCATTGCCCCTTCTCCTTACCATATTTCTATTAATACATGAACCATCAGCTATTAATAAAT
>Ga0180433_10005790_pt1 | contig 16528 bp, 29 predicted proteins | sample SS_ome_8_FD_132980 | JGI IMG/M metagenome (GOLD analysis project Ga0180433, IMG submission 132980) | Hypersaline lake sediment archaeal communities from the Salton Sea, California, USA - SS_1_D_1 metaG | ecosystem: Environmental > Aquatic > Non-marine Saline and Alkaline > Hypersaline >... | reverse complement strand
TTTTAGGCTTTCCCAAAACAAGCAACAAGAGAGCCTGTTTTCGCAAAACGCTTAACTCGTGTCTAGTGACACAGTGACACTTTTTCCGTAACACGGGCCAGCGGAGCCTGTTGGATGACACCATATAGTGATATAATTACCAATATTACCAAAATGAGTTACCAAATAATCCGTTTGGTAATGAAAATTCACTGCGCGGTGATGACAACAGTTAAGTTTATAAAGGTTCCTTCTAAGTAATAAATAAGAAAAATGTGAGGTGTATTATGTCAGTTACTAAAATCAGATGGTGGATTGATAATTACGATATCTGATTATAACTTAGCTGAAAGGATTAAGAAAGCAATAGTGAAGTAATTACCATTTTAACATTAATATAAATGCATTGGTAATAATACCTATTAAGAACTACGGTGATGTTGTGACAAATTTTTTGGTTGAGATGTATAATAAGCAGATAGATCTTCAAAAACGAATTGGATCTAATTTTGAAGATCAGCAGTTCATTAAAGATATGACACTAGCAGCAATCGATGAGCTTATGGAAGCTATCCGGGAAACACCATGGAAACCATGGAAGAAAACACAAGAAATGAATAAAGAAAATTTCAAGAATGAGATCATTGATGTATGGCATTTTGTGATAAATCTATCAATATCTGCTGGTTTATCTCCAAAAGAGTTGTATGAAAGATTTTGCGAAAAGAATAATGAGAACCATAAACGACAAGATCGTGGTTATTAACAATAAGAGGTGTAATGTATGGCAAAAGTTCCAATAAAGGATAAGACAAAAAAGTCTAAGAAAACTGCTAAGAAGGCAGTTAAGAAAACAACTAAGGTTGTTAAATCAATTAAGGAGAAGAAACCTAAAGTAAATAAGTACGAAAATGATCTTCCTGAAGATTCTGAAGTAATTGAATATGAACCTAAAAACATAGGTGACCTTAAAAATCCAGTTTTCATTGTTGGTCTTGGTCCTGGTCTTCAGAGAAAAGGCGAGAAAACTCATTTAGCGTGGGAAGGTAATAGATCAGCAGATCTTGTACAAGAAGCAATAAAAGGATTAGATAATATTTACCTTACTAATGTAATGAACTATTATGTTAAAGGTGAAATAACTGCTGAGATCATATCAAAAGGTGTTGATAAACTAAGAAGAGATATAAATAAATTAAAACCTTCAAAGATAATATGCATGGGTGATTTTGCTTTTAATCATATCAGAATAATAAACCCACCTGGTGAAGTAATAAAGTTCAAACATCCATCATATCTGATAAGATTCCAAAAACCAAAAGATCCTTACATTAAAGAACTTAAAGCAGCAATAAAAGGTTGAGATCAATGAATCCATTTAAAACACAATATATCATTGAAGGGTGTGACTGTACAGGGAAGTCATCCCTTATTTCTTCTTTATTAAAAATATTTGAAGAAAATAAAGTATATTCACCGGTTGTTAAATTTTCAGCACCGGTTGATGCATGCCAGTATGAACGTGTTGCAAAAGATTGGGTGAGAATGTGTGAGAATATGGTTGAACCTGTTATTTTTGATCGATTTATTTTCTCTGAAGGGGTGTATGGTCCACTTTATAGAAAAACATTCCCTATGTATCTTCGTGATCTTGAACTTGAAATTCCAAGGTCTGTTATTTTAGTTCTTGTTGAAGCAAAACTAGAAATAATTAAAAAACGCTTTGATGGTGAATTTATTGATGAAGAAGACATTGAAGAAATATTAAAGCGGTATAGGATGCAATTTACAGCATCGAATATTAAGAATAAGATCTTAGTTAATACTTCAGATCTTACACCAGATCAAGCAGCGCGAGATCTACTTATGAAGGTGAGAAAATTATGATTAACATTGAAGGTAGTACAGCAAATGAGATATTTAAGAAAGCAGCTGAGTTGTTATCAGATCCTAATTTTTATATTGAACGTTCAGCACGAGGTCTTTTAACTAGAGAAATACCAGCAACGGTTTTTATAACATTAACAAATCCTGAAGAAGCTATATGTACACTTAAATCAAGAGATATAAATTATAAGTATCTTATTGCTGAAATTGCTTGGTATCTTTCAGGATCTCTTAAAGTTGAAGATATAGCTAGGCATTCTAAATTTTGGCTTAAATTAGCAGATCAGAATGGTACTATTAATAGTAATTATGGGTTCTTAGCTTTGACGGAAAAACATAATGGAAAGTCACAATATGAATGGTGTATAGACAGATTGAGGAATGATCCAGATTCACGCCAGGCAGTCATAAATTATAATCAACCAAAGCATAAGTATTCTTTTGTGAAGGATTTTGTTTGTACAGTATCTCAGCAATTTATTATCCGTGATGGTAAGCTTGATTGTATTGTATATATGCGATCGAATGATCTGATATTTGGGCTATCTTATGATATGCCTTGGTTCTGTTATCTTCATAGGATGATTGCAGATGAATTAGAATTACCAGTTGGAAAGTATGAACATATTGCTGCATCACTTCATGTGTATAAACCATATTTTAATATGGTTAAAAGAATGAGTAAAGAAAAGATCAATAATAAAACTTTGTTATCATCCATTATTGGGTTAGAAGTTGCTATAAAGTTAAGATCTAAAATAATAAAAATATTATCAGGATAGGAAATATATTTTTGATCATTTTGTTATGATCATAAATACTCCTAATAAGACAAATATAAAAGACAATGCTGTGAATGCTGAAGATGATATGGAATAAAATGATCCTAGTATATCTTTAACGTAGTATAATAATACAGCAACAAATATCAAAATAAATGCAACAAGATCTTCAGTTTTAAAATTCATTTTATTACCCCCTTGACAATTAATATTGCTATTACACCAAGACCAATTATTAGCATTAGAACTGATATGATCTTAGGTACGATTGTTTGTTCATCATTGAACATATTACATTCAGATGTCATATTATTACATCCATATGAACATGTCTTATCGATTGCTTTGATACACTGAGTTGTATTTATACTGTCATTGATTGATACTTGGTAAACATAATGTAATGTTTCATTAATGCAATATTTCATAGTTGGCTCAGCCGGGTATATTTCTGGATCATCACATACAGCTTCTGCTATCCCAGTGATCAATATCATCACAGCCAGGAACAATATTATATATTTCTTCATTCTAACACCGATAATGCAATTACAGCAAGTATACCTAATCCTAATATAAGAAGGAAAGTTTTTATAATAGGATAATTGGAATCGAATTCTGCTAAACCAGATAAGAATGCCCATTCACTCCCTTCATTTAAACTATCTGTATCAGCACCGTTAACTATATGAACACCAGTATTAGATCCTACTGCAGCAGCTATAACAATGAAAGCTATTGCAAACATTACTATATTGTATTTCATAGAGCATCACTTTGTTATCTGATCAACTGCAGCACGAGTAAATATTATTACGATTGCTGCAATTACAATGATAAGGTATATGTAAGGAAGGTATCCAAATGTTACTAACGCAACGACAATGAAAGCAACACCTATTATGGTGAGATTTGGATTTCTATCTGAATATTTAAAACATATTAGAGATAATACTACACAACATATTCCGAATATACTAGTGAATATGTTTTCAATTGCTTCAGCAGTTTTTCCATCACCGATATCTACAAGTGGTGTATATATTGTTTCTTCTTCATCACAGATAGCAGCATCAGCTTCTGTTGTCCATATACAAACACCAGTTATGTTTGATCCTGAATGATAATTTCCATTACTATCACAGAAAGATGTACATGATTCATAATTATCAAGATCTATTTGATTTGGTATGCATTGAGAACTAAAACCAAGATCCTCATGTATACAAAGTCCTTCAGTTGTTGTTATAGCTTTATAATAATGATAATTCAATTCTTCACAGTAGCTTGTACAAGAAAACTCATTTGATGATATACCATAACCGAAATTTCTTAATTCAATACATGTACCTTCTCCAGTGTAATCAGGATCATATGTTTGGATCTGAAGCCGGTATGTGTTACCTGCGACAATATTTACATCAGAAAGATCAAAATAGTATGTTCTCCAATCATCATAAGCATTTGATTCATAATCATAAATGTAAGATCCTGTTGACCAGTCATAAATACTGAATTTATAACCGCCTCTAACTTCATCAGAGCAATCACTTGAATAACATAGGTCACCTAAGCTTCCTAAACCAAAGAAGTAACTACATTCGTCATATGAATATTGGAGTTTTTGTTCATCACATTTTTTTATCGAAAACCACATTTTCATATTATCTTCTGGGAATGTTATATTGTATTCAGCAAGCATTGTTGTATTAGATGTATTCTGAGATAACCATGATGGTGACCAATTTGTCCAGTTAACACATTCCCATTCATTTGTACCTGAATAGTTATATACAGCTTCATAAGGTTTTGGAACGGTATTCCACATCATAAGATTATAACCTGAAAGATCAACCCATGCATTCATACGGTATGGTTGAAAACCAGCTGGATAATTAGCATATCCAAATGTGAAAGCATCACTAAACTCCCAGTTAGCAGGAACTGAAATACTTTTATTGACAACAAAATTAGTACATCCGGCAATTGTCCAATCAGGAACACATACCGGCACTTCGATACTTGTCAAATTTGTAAAACCTAAAAATACTGCTTCATCAAAATCCTGAACTTCGTCTGAAACACATGTACGGTAATCTAAATAACTTTCAACAACTCCATTAAGATCGATACATTCTCTTTCTTGTTGGTTTGTAATTTCATCACACACCGACCATGCAGTACAATTTAAATCAGGCGTTGCGTCGATTGTCCTTATTTCAAATTTTGTAAAATTAAATTTTAAAGATGGATTTACTATATAAGATGATACTTGAACAATGTAAATACGCTCAGGGTCTAAATTAGATAAGTTAAAATCGAATTCAGGAGTGCTTGTTTCTAAATAAGAAGAATACGCAATATCTGAAGTATCATTAAAAGCATATACAGAAACTATCATATTTAATGATCCTGAAACAGGGATAGCTTTTATATGAAATTCTGTTTCATTATAACCAGCAACAAAGGGAACATAAGCAAATACATTTTTTACAGGAGTTACAACACTTTGATTATACATTCTAACAAATGAATTATCAATACAATTAGAACCGTAAGTATTGTTATTAAAATCAGTATTAATTACAGGTGGATAAACACCCGTACCTGTTTTATAAAACAACCCTGAATAATAATTTTCAGAGTCTAGTATAGTTGGTTTAATTTCGATTATATTATCTGTTCCACTATCACATGAAGCTATTATATACTGATATCCGTTAGTTACATTATTAAGGTGCTTTGTTTCATGTTCAAATGTCCCACCATCATTTATAAATTCCCTAGATCCAGAAAACGCACAATTACCAGAATTGAATGTATTTGCATAAATATCTAATGAATCATAAGGTTCATAGAATTCAGTTCTTACAGTTTGAGTTGCATTATCATAGAATGTTATTATTGAATAATTACAACTATCTACACTATCAAAACCTAAACCTTGTTTAATATCTGTAGAAGATCCAGATTCTGAAATGTAATAAGAATAATCATAGCCCGCAGCTGTTTGTACGATCATCATGAAAGCAAACAACAGTATAATATATTTATTCATAAGAAAAATAAGAAAAATAAAAAATAAAAAGGGTTCTGTTTGGTCTTATTCTGCATCAACAAAATCCCAGTAGCTGAATTTGCCATCTTTAGTTGGTGAATTTACAAGTTGACCAAGTGCAGGAAGTTTGCTTTCAGCTTTTGCAAGTGAGAACTTTTTTGTTAACACTTCTCCACCAGTGCATCTTAGCATTGTTTTCTTTTTGTCATCTTTCTTGTAGAACTGGAAAATGCAATAATTGTTATCTTCATCAGTGTCTACATTTTTCTTCTTTTTGTATGAACTAGGAAGCATTACAACACCAGTTACAACAATTGGTGTGTTAGCAATATCTTCCTTAGCTATCTGTTCCCCTTCAAGTGTCTCTCCAAGCTCACTTGCTTTATGAAATTCTTCTGTCATTTTATATTACCTCCATTTTATTTTGGACAATTAAAATATTGATAATTTACTTTATAAAGTTATAGGTTTGGAAGTATGCCAAGAGTTTTTAAATGATTTTTCAGGTACTTTACATAATCGTTTCTTTGATGGGAAAAGCATAGCATTCATTATCCGTTCTTCCATAATAAAAGGTGTTTTATCTTGTCGTTGAGATTCATAAAATTTAACCATTCTAGTTATTTTATATTTATTTTCTTTATTTCCTTTAGAAAATATTTTATCCATATCTTCAATGTTACCTTGGAAACCATGCCGACCTGATTTAATTATTTTTCCATTTTGTTTTACAACATAGAATTTTTCTCTTATAATATAGATATGTCCGCATGCTTCTAATGCCCATTCACCAAGTTCATTTGATGATTTTATCTTAGGGCAATCTTTAGTTACAAATATGCTATCTGTATCACAATATACGACATACTGTTCTAAATTTTTCATTTTATTGAATAATTTTGATCTTGACCGGCCTGTGATCCATGATGCGATTGCTGGGTTGAACATCCCGGCTGGTATTTTACGGTTATCTATTATTTTAAATCCTTCACCAGATGAATAACCGCATTGTCGTGTTTCACATTTGTCTGGTGCGTTAAGTTGGATAGTTTTACCATATAGAGAGTTCATAAGAAGTTTATATTTAAGACGTGCTGTTTTGTCTTTTGCATTTTGTTTCTTTTCATAAAAGAAATCAACATAATCACGCATAGAATAATTATATTTTCCTTTATAGACATAACCTTTTATAACTTTAAATTCAGAACAATGTTTTTGGATATCAATTGCTTCGATCCCTGTTACAGCAACACACTTGAATTCTCCTATTGGCGCGATTAAAAGTTTCCGGTCGAAACATAATGGTGATATTTTCATTTTAGGGAGTTTACCACTTATAAGGTAAAATCCATCTTCATGAAGTTCATTAGTTTCTACCCAGTTCATATCTAATGGGATCTTAGTATGTGACATTGAATACGGGTATGAACTTCTGATATCATATACACGTCCATTCTTGATATGTCCATATCCCATAGCTTCTGTACGGCCGCCATGATATGCAGCTAAAGCAAGTTCAGTAATGTTAGGCGGTGGTAAAGGGATCTCATCGGTCATGAAATATTTCTTATATATTTTTGCTGCAATTGATGCATAAGATACTGAATAACGCATGTTTATGTCAAACTCTTCATGTGTTGCTGCAATATCTAAAGCAAGATAATAACAGATCTCGGCGTCAACCATTGCATAACGTACAAAATTCTCTAGTTCAGCCTTTTTAGGTTTACGTTTCCCAAGGTATTCAGGACGTTCTAATTTTGCTATGTCATGGCCAATATATGTTGCTGCTTTCTTTAAAGACATTGGGAAGAAATTCATTGAATCTGCAAAAACAAGTGATCTATGTTTCTGTTTTGTTATAACAGCATAGCATGGTGATGGATATAATATAGTAGCATTGATATCATCGAATTTGACGCGTTTCGTACCTGGTTCTAATAATTTACTGAACATGACACCAAAATCAAACTGCAAGTTATGTGCATAAAACATACCGCCTTTAGTGATAGTATATAACCAATCAATTATTTCTTTTGCCGTCATACCTTCAGCGTATTTAAAAAATGAAACATCCTCACCATAGACTTGAATAGAGTATAATTTCCCATTAACTGTTTCAGTATCAATCCCATATAGCGGTGGCTGTTTGAAATGGTTCTTATATTTCTTGATCTTAAGCTTAGCTTTTGTAAGATCTACTTTGTTAATATCCATTCTAGGTCACGCCATGTCATCTAAATGTTTAGAGGCTTCACCACGGGTTTCAGTGTTAAGATCACGTAAAGACTGTTTAGAGAATTTTGTTAAATACATATCATCAGTAATGATAACGCGGTTTTCAACGATATTATGTACTACCAATTGTGGCTGAAAGACATTAAATAAATACAAAGTATAATATGCAAGCATTCCCCTAGAGTTTCCAAAATGTGACCAGTTTAATGGTACATTATTAAGCCAGAAATGAAACCATTCTGCATTATGTTTATCTCCATCATAGCTTACTTTGACTTTCATTAAAATACTTGCCCTGTATCGTCTGACAGCCCATTTCTTATCTTTATTCTTTACCGTGAGCCCAACATCTGGCATCGAATTAACGCGCACTTTCCGTCCCATTATGTCATAGATATAAAAACTATCCCCAAGGAAAGATCGTTTATTCTTATAGATGTATCCGATCGAATAAGACCTCATAACTCTATATTAATTATAATGCTTTAAAAATATAACTCATTGAAAAATATGAGGTCTGTGGCATCATCAGGTCAAAAAGAAGCGGAGATACTCAGAGGGGACAAATTCTAAGTAACATTATTATACCTTCAACCACAGATCTTAATTATCAATTAACTTTATATACCTTACTGATAGAAAGTAATACATGATAGATGTATATATTGATATAACCCGCCCAAAAATAAAAGATAATCTTGGATTGATCTTAGAAGCCTTCTTTGGGAAATGCTATAATGTAAATGTTCGGAATCTTAATATAGCAATTTTCCGCCATGTTCATATTGAGATTCTTAAAGTACATAAGCCTGAAATATCATTTGATGAGATTAAAGAATACTTTGTTGCTGCAGTGATAAAGCCTGGTTATTACAAACCAACTGGTAAAAAGGATCCTAATCAGATCCAACAGGTACTTATAACACATGAAAGTTTCATTGATGAATTTAAAAAATCAGCATTTAAAAAGATGGAATATTTCCTTAAACATAGCAATTATAATCTATCTGTCCCGCGTCATGACTTTAAAAATCTTGAGTACGTCATAATTAAAAATGAGTGAAAAGATATATCCACTTAATGATCAGATCCTAGCTAGAATAGAAGCTGGAAAGATCAAAACTGGGCTTGTTCAGACAAAAGATAAACTTCTTATCCCTGTTTCTCAAGTAAGAGAAGGATCATATAAATTTAAAGAAAGAAATTATCCTTGGATGAGAAAAAGAATAAAAGAAATGAGACAAGATCTTAATGAGATGGCTTAAGTGATCATATGAGTAAATGTGAAGTATGCGGAAAGACTGTAAAAGGTACACTTTGTTATAAACATAGAGGATTCAATAAATATTCTGGTTTTAAAAAATGTAAATACATTAAAGAAAACAAAAAGAATGCTCTTAATGAGATGATCTGATATGTGTATGATGCAACATCAACGGATTAAGAAACCGGTAATCTCAGATCTATCTTTTGATGACACTTATGACATAACAGCATATACTTGTCTCGGTTGTTAACAAAATCCTTAAAACGCTGCCAGGATCCACGGTTTGATCCATTCAGATCGGTTTTCATTATATGTGCATATTCTAATTTCTTAAAGTAAAATTCTCCACATATTTCACATAATCCTGAAGATAAAATTTTATTATGTGCTGAAGTCTGCTTACCTCCACTATGAAAATATTTCCATCTAGTCCTTTTAACCAAGTTAATCTTTCGCTGTTCAATACAACGTATACACCATATAGGATATTTCATTTTAATCAGTTAAATTCTTTCACTTCTATTTCTTCATTAGTATCGTACATATTGAATATCGGTGCAGTATAAAATTTATACCGTCTAATGAACCGTACACGTTTCCCATATTTTAATTGAAAGACATCTACAATACATACTTGTTTATTTCTAATAAGCATTGGCACAGCTTCAAAATCAGTTATGATACGAACACGTTTTTCCATCTGTGATAAATCTTGAGCTGTGTAAAAAATATGATAATCCCGTTTTCTTGATGACAATAATATTTTAGATCCTATCCGATTCGATTTTTTACCTGATGTCCTTGAATCCATCCATGCCCATAATTCATCTCCAAGGAATACACCTTCACGTATTTCTTCAATTTCTTCAGGATCTATAACAAGATGTCCATAAAATGTTTTATCATCAGGATGTGTATAAATTGGTATTTTAGTTATACCTAATTCTTTTAATTGATCATCCGTATATGGATTTACAAACTTGATATGAATATTTGAAAATACATTCTTCCCATGCTGTAACCAATTGATATAACCAAAGAAAGTCATAGCTAATGATTTACCTTGTCCTAATGTCCCTGTTATAGCCATCAATGACATTAAACATCACTTAGCACTTAAACATTGTTGCATGATATGTTTGAAACCAGGATATTTCTTGAATTTGAATTGAAGTTCACTAAGTACACGTGTAACTTCATCCATATCCATTTCCCTGTAGGCTTCAATAACTTCATTAACAAAACTTACAAGTTCAGGACGCTTTTTTACAAACTCATGTCTAAGAAGTAATTCCCATCGTTCATTTACTTTATCATACATTTCTTCCATTACATCTTCTTTAGTTTTACCCACCAAGCATCCCTCTCATTTTATTAAAAAATGATGAACCAGCTTCTTTTGCTTGGTTCATCTGCGATACGATCATTGAACGTATTTCTCTTCTTCCTTCTCTTCCAAGAGATATTTTAAGCTCTAAGAAATTTGTTACAAATGTTTTCAATATTGGAATGTTATAATAATCTGCAATTGTTTTTACGATCACGATCTGCTTAAATTCAGCATCAGATGATATGTGCGACATCTTAGCAAGATCACTTTGAGATATTTTAGTCATTCCCATTATTGTTTGTGCAATTGCTTCTTCTGATGTATCAACTGCAGGCATGTCATTATTATTTGACCCGTATGCTGTGACTTCAAGGCCTGGAAGTTTCTGTCGTTTATTCGCCATATCAGATCATCCCTGCGAGTAACCCAGAATCACATACGATATAACCAATAATTATACCAATTATGATCATTACAAATGACATCGATTTTGATGGTGCAATGTTTGCACTTACTAATTGGTTAAGTGCTGCAATATCCTGAAGTTTAAAGATCTCCTCAGCATTACCCATTACACGGATATCATTACCGTTATTTCCGGTTATTGTTATTCCTTTTCTTGATCTCTTTATTGCTTTATTCCATGATGCAAGTTCTGCAATTCCATGAAACGCCATATAATACTTAAATGATCTTATTCTAAAACCTTCTATCTTATCCATCCAGAATGATGAAACATCTTCAGGGACATTATATTTTTCATTTAATTCTGGTATTGATACAACATTATTTTCTTCAACTGCATCATAGAATTTTGCATGATCATTTGAAAATACTTTTAGTACTTTAACATTAATACCTTCTTTATTAGTATTAGGATTTTTGCCACTGAGTGCTCTTGACAATTTACTCATTTTCAATTCCCTCCATTACTGATAACAAAATATTACTGAACATAAAACCAAATTCAGTAAGTCTAAAGTAATTTTTTGAAATGTTAAGATTTTGTATGTGACGTATTTCCTTCTCAACAAATCCTATTTCGATAAGATAATTAAGGATCCGATTAAGTGCAGGTCTTGACGTTATTATCTTTGTGTCAAAATCTTTTATCTCCATCCATGCTTTATCTTTATCAAGTTCAGAGACCTTAGCATAATCAACCATTGACTGGAGGATCTGCTGCTCTGTCATCTTCAGATAATTTCTTCTTTGGACCATAAAACTCACGGTAAGGTTTAAGGATCTCATTTATCTTAGTGAATTTCTCGACATGTGAATATAACAAGTACGCATCACCAATTAATCCAACTATGCAGATTATTTTACCAATAAATGTTAAATTCACTATAAGCAATAACGTCGTTAACACACCAAGAATGAATGTTCCAAAAATATATACCATTACAGACACAAGATAATCATGTATCTCTTCTCGTGTTATTCCTATCTCAAAAGTATGTTTTGTCATATTGATATTAAATGTCAAATAATTTATATGCTTAATCGAAAGGATAGTGCACTATAATCTGAGTCAACCAATATATAAAGATGTAAATAAAATGATAATTGTGATTGACTATGGCATCTTACAGTACAAATCTATCAGTTAAGCAGATGAAAAACGCTGTCTTAACAGGTTTTCTCGGTGTTGTATTTACACCGATGATGCAGGAAATGGTAACTGATGCAAACATTACCGGTATTGCAGGGACAATACTTGGTTACATACCTATGATCGTTGCCGCAGGAGTACTGCTTCACCAGTTCGATTACTTCTAAAAGAAGTAACCAAACACATCCCTTTTTATTTTTTATTTTTCTTTAATTCTTTATGAGGGAAATAGTTATTGTAGCATTAATTGCTCTTCTGTTATGTATAGCACCAGTATCAGCAATAGACGCTGATATCGTGCATAAAGGTGATGATTATATTCTTTACACCAATATAACATCAACCTGTTTATGGGATATCAATAAACCAATGCGAGAATGTTATCATGATTTTATTATTGTTCCACAAGAAGATCCTGAAACTAAAGAATTAAAAAAGGTAAAAATTGATACCGATCTAAGATATATTTACTCAAAAAAAGATTCGAAAATAATGAGTACTGATCTTAAATATGATTCAAAAATAAAAACTGACATTACATCTAATGAAACATACAGAATAGAATTTTTAGCACCATCAAACTATGAAGAAAAATTCGATTTTGCTATTACAATAAATGGTGAAGAGATCATAATAGATCCATCAATCTCAGCTTGTTCAACAATATCAGCTTCAGGATATTATACTTTAACTACTGATATTCCGTCGCATACTTCAGGTTGGTGTTTTACAATTAACACTAATGACGTTGTTCTTGACTGCCAGAACCATGTTATAACAGGCAATGGTGCAAGTTATGGGTTCACAGTAAATGCTGGTATAACATCAAACGTTACAATGAAGAATTGTGCAATCCTTAATGTCAATACAGCAATCGGTGTAAATGAAAATCACCCTAATGAGTATTTAGTTGATAACTGTACACTTTCTGCAGATGATACAATAATGAGTTACTGGAGCGGTTATGTCATTAATTCAAATCTTTCTGGTACTGTTGATTCAGCAAAACTTGATGATGTTTTCAACTCATTTGACAGTTATTTCATTAATAATACAATGTCATTTACTGATTATGTGATCTATACTTCACAGACCGGAACAGCAAATACGACATTATATTTTGAAGGGAATACTTTCGTTAATGGTAATAACACATTTTTGACAAAAAAGTATGTCTTCACACCAGTTTATAATAATACCTGGATTGGTGGTGTTCCAATAGAAATAGATAATTCTGGTACAGCAACAAATCCTTCAATGTTCTTTGTTGGAAATAGAATAAACAACTCAGCAAGTGAAGAATTTCTACGTTACACATTAGCTGATAATTCTGACCAACTTGATCTTAATAATACCGTTAGAGGCAACTATTGGTTTAAAGAAGATGGTTCGGGATACTCTGATTATTGTGATTGCACAGATGGTTTTTGTAATGGTACGTTCACACCAGATTCAAACCCATTATTTATCGATTACATACCATTATGTGATTACACACCAATCATATGGCCTGACTTATCAGGATCAATAAATTCACCATTAAATCAGACATACACATCACTCCCTATTGCATATGATATTGTTTTTAATACATCAGCAAATGGTACATATTACATTAACGATACATACATTGGTTACTTTAATGACAGCACAAATATAAACGGTAATCTACCAATAACCTTAGAAGGTAATTATACACTTGATATATATTCATTTTTAGTTAATAATTCAGAAGTAACTTGGAATGGATCAATTTCATTCAGTTACGAAATACCAGAAACACCTTCTGTGGAAGAAACTAATAACAGTGGTTTATCAAAAATAAATACTGTCATAATTGTATTTTTGATAATTCTTGGATTATTAATAATCCCATTTGATAAAGATCCAAAAATGATAATGGTTGGGATCTTAGTAATAATACTAGCAATAATTGCATATGTCATGTCTTCAATATCATGGTCTTAAGCAAAATCATCAAGATCATCAACTTTCTTTCTTGTTTCTTGCCTTATCTGCTTATCTTCAATTCTTTTAAGATCTTCTTCATTCAATTCATTATTTGGATCATCTAACATAAAGAATGATCTTAATTTCTTCTTAGTATCATCATTCATGATTTATATATCAACAGTTACAAATAAATATATGTCAATTGAGAAGAGGTATAAAGCAATTAAGGAAAACAATTTATCAAGAAAATTCTATATAGCTATCATTACTGACATAATGAAAGAAATAATATTCTTTTACTTTATACTTCAATGTTGGCAAGTTCAAGAATACTATTATACAAATTGTCTTGGATCATTCCCACCTGTAAATGTTTCTAATTACTACAATGTAAGTGCTCAACCGCTTTATACAGTTGATAACCTAAGTCTGTCAACACGTAGTATCCTTCCAGTTTTAGAATCAAGCCCATGCAAATTAGTCTGTTCATCCGTTTACGGAGAGTCGTATATTTCATTCCAAAATATTTCTCCATCTCTGAATACTTCGATGGATGATTGGCATAGACATACCTTACAACCGGAAATAATAACGGATCCGTAAGGACATGCATTTTATTTGCTTTACTTTCAAGATCTAACATAATTATCCTTTCTCCTTAAAAATATATTTATTACCTTCAGAGTACATAAATAAAATATTGAAATTATTTGCCTTGATCATTGCCTTTATTGCAGCATCTGATATGTGCACATTAAGCACAACGATCAACTTATAAGAAACTTTAAATATGATCCTAACATCAAAATTCTCTTTAAAGAATCTTTCAAGTTTGCCTAGTTCTGTTTTATCTTCTTGTCTATTTCTAAATATTGTACCTTTAGCATGCTTTGGTTCCATCACTAATGATTGTGGCATGTATGGCAATATTTTCCCACCTTTGATCTGACCAGGATCTGTTATCAAATACTTAACCATATCATAACACCATACATTATAATTTCCAATATTGATAATAATATCATACCAAATAATGATCCATAACAGAAATAAATAAACCTCTGTTCATAAACTAGATCATACAAATTTTTATAGATTTTTCCATCAACGAAAAACTCACTCACTTAAACACCTCTTTCTAAATCCTTCAAATTGTTGAAACATTGCATTTACATTATTGTAATTAAATAATTCAAAATCAAAAAGATCTTGATTCGAATAAAATTCTGCAACTTCTAACTCAGCACGTTTTAATCTATCATCAATGTTATTTGTACCTTGTTGTAACATGCGCTGTTTTAACTTATCCATAGGTGCATGAATAAATGCAATCTTAACATCATTAGATTTTATTTCCTTCATTAAATTAAGATCTCTTATGATCAAAAAATTAATATTACCAGGATGAAGATCAGAAAATATTGGAACTCCATACTCGTAACCATACCTTTCATATGTTCCAACATAGTTACCACTAAGAGTTTTAACAAAATTAAAATCAATCCCATCTTCATCAGGTCTTTTAGGCCGTGTTGTATCTTTCTTTATTTGATACGTCCTTTTAGGATACACTTTTCTATATTGATTAATCAACGTACTTTTTCCAGATCCAGATACACCATGTATCACAAACAACGGCGATCTATCAAACCCTTGTGTTTCCATTTGTGCATATAACTTTCTTGCTCCAAGATATGAAACAGTATGAGAATCATATTGCCCTGGATCACCAATAGCGATTTTTAAACCAATAAACCTTCCCTTATCATCAATCCGGTTAAAGAATTGCATCATAATCACTTACTTTTAAGATACCCATTAACTACATTTGTTATAATGAATTTAACATCTTTATGGATCTTAGCAATACATTTATCATATACCTCTTTAGGTATATCATCTAAAAGAATAGTATGCTCAGATACAACTTCATCATTAATGGCAACCGAAATTTTTGTCCCGTTCATTTACTTACACCTTTATCCTTAAAGTATAATCCAAAAGATCTTCATCAGTAACTCGTAATTGCTCATAAGATAAATAATTAGGATCTGAAGGTGAAGGTCTGCATACTCTTAACTCTACTTTAAGATGTTTATGTAAAAATGTTCTTAATCTTCTCATGACAACATATATCTTATTATCAAAGAATACAATATCGCCGACTTTCAATTCTTTAAATTGGACCTTTTCAAGATCTACACATAATTTTCCCATCTAACTACCTCATAGATAATATATGACCCCTGTGGAATCGAACCACTCCTCCAGCAAGCTGGTATGCTTTCCATTACACCAAAGGTTCATATTATTACATTAACAGGAACCTTTATAAACTTAACTGTTGTCATCACCGCGCAGTGAATTTTCATTACCAAACGGATTATTTGGTAACTCATTTTGGTAATATTGGTAATTA
>Ga0180433_10005789_pt1 | contig 16530 bp, 11 predicted proteins | sample SS_ome_8_FD_132980 | JGI IMG/M metagenome (GOLD analysis project Ga0180433, IMG submission 132980) | Hypersaline lake sediment archaeal communities from the Salton Sea, California, USA - SS_1_D_1 metaG | ecosystem: Environmental > Aquatic > Non-marine Saline and Alkaline > Hypersaline >... | reverse complement strand
TTTCGGGACCGCTCATAGAAAGCATTCTTCTACCTTTGAAATCGTCAAAAATTTTCCAAAAAGTTCTGCGATGGGATTCTTACTAGAAAAAGAAGTGAAGTTCTTATCAAATTTATTAACAGATCCTAAACGTCCTTTCTATGCAATTTTAGCAGGAGCTAAAATCTCTACAAAAATAGGAATGATTACACAGCTTTTAGAAAAAGTAGATGCTTTATTCATTGGAGGAGCTATGGCTTTTACTTTTTTAAAAGCTCAAGGACTTTCGGTTGGGGATTCATTAATAGAAGAGGATCAAATTTCAAGAGCTGAAGAAATATTGCAGCTGGCAAATAGTAAAAAAATTCCTTTACACTTGCCCGAAGACGTTGTCATAGCTCAAGAAGCAAAAGAAGATGCTAAAACAAAGGTAGTGTCTGTGAAAGAAGGCATAGATAAAGGATGGAAAGGAATGGACATAGGTCCTGAAACGATAAAGAAATGGAAAGAACTTTTTATAAATGCTAAAACAATTTTTTGGAACGGACCTGTTGGCATCTTTGAAATGGCTCCTTTTGCTAGAGGAACTAAAGAAATAGCTGAGTGTTTAGCTCAGATTTCAGCGACAACTATTATTGGTGGTGGTGATTCTGTTGCTGCTGTTCGATCTCTGCATTTAGAAAAAAATTTTACACACCTTTCAACTGGTGGTGGCGCTGCTTTAGAATTCGTTGAACAAGGTCATCTACCTGGCGTTGACGCACTTACGAACAAATAAAAGATTTATACTAAAATCGCAAAACAGCTTTTGAATTAATATCGCCTTATTCCATATAATGTGGCTTTAGCATTGAAGCTAAGTCAACCCCCATATAAGCGGTGTCAAATAAGAAAAGCGGCCTTAGAAGGCTCTTTATTTTTTCTCCTCGTTTCACAATTCATTCAACCTATCCGCATGCGGCTAAATATTATTCAGCTAAAAAGCAAAAAAAAATTTTAACAAATGGGAAAGTCAATGGCTTTTTCTAAAAGAATGAGAAAATATCTTTGGCCCATTTACGGAAGAGAACATCAAAAGTTCATACCTATGATGATGGTCTTTTTCATAATATCTTTTAATTATAATATCTTACGTGCTGCCAAAGACACACTGATTGTAACCGCTCCCTCTTCTGGAGCCGAAGCCATACCTTTTATAAAAGTATGGGTAATGCTGCCTACAGCCTTTTTAATCACGTATATATTTACTCGGCTCTCCAATAAATATAAGCATGAGCACGTGTTTTATATAATGTTGACCATTTTCTTAGCTTTCTTTGCCATTTTTACTTTAGTTTTATATCCCGCAAGAGACGTTTTGCATCCTCACAATTTTATTGATAAAGTAGCTGTTTATCTTCCTTCGGGAATTAAAGGATTTTTAGCTATCTTCCGCAATTGGACTTTTACTACCTTTTACGTGATGTCTGAGCTTTGGGGGACGGCTATTTTAACTGTTCTTTTCTGGGGATTTGCGAACGAAGTAACACCCGTTCACGAAGCAAAAAGGTTCTATTCATTATTTGGAGTAGGTGCAAATATTTCAGGTTCTTTTGGAGGATACGTTGCTTCTATATACGCCAGGCACAAATTTACTTCAGCCATACCTTATGGGTCTACTGATTGGGAACAGTCTGTTCTTCTGATGAATATAACGGTGATTATCGGTGGCATATTTATTATGTTGATATATCGTTTCCTTCATAAAAAAATTCTTACCAAAGATGTTTTTGTGCGAACAGTGAAAAAAACTGCTTCTCCCAAGATGTCTTTAAGAAAAAACTTTGCTTATCTTGCTAAATCCAAATATTTAATTTACATGGCTCTGATCGTTTTAACCTATAATATCACAATAAACCTCACTGAGATCATCTGGAAAAATCAAGTAAAAATGCTTTATCCCAATCCAAGCGATTATACCAACTATATGGGACATGTGATGATGTATATGGGCATTATCGCCACTATAATAGCACTTTTTGTCTCTGGTAATTTGCTCAGAAAATTTAATTGGGTGATTACAGCTCTTCTTACTCCTTTAATAGTCTTAGTAACAGGGATACTGTTTTTCTTATCTTTTTCTTTGCATCTTCCTGGATTTTCTTTTATAGCCGGATTTTTAAACTCCACTCCCCTTATGTTAACTGTCTTTTTTGGGTCCATGCAAAATTGTATGGCTAGGGCTTCTAAATACACTCTTTTTGATGCTTCCAAAGAAATCGCCTACATTCCTCTTACTTCCGAAAGCAAGACGAAAGGAAAAGCTGCTATTGATGGCGTAGGCTCTCGTATTGGTAAATCTGGTGGGTCAATAATTTATCAAGGCCTTCTTCTATCTGTTGCGACTCTTTCTGCGGCTACACCTTATGTTGCCGTTATCTTCTTAGTTGTGATAGGGGTTTGGCTCTTTGCAACTTTTGCGCTTGGAAAACAATTCAATGTTCTAAACAAACAACACGAAAACTTACTCATTGAAGAAGAAAAGAAAGCTCAAGAAGAAAAAGCTGCTGCTGCTGCCAAACAAGCTCTGGCTGAGAAAGAAACTCAAGAAGAAAAAGAAGAAGAACCTACTCTTATTCATTCATAAGTAAGTTTTCTTTGTGACTAGAATTTCAAGAATTTGTTAAGATGTAATTTATAAAAAAGATCGTCTTAAAAAAGGGCCGTAAATACACTAATTAACTTATGAGCTTATCGAACAGTATATCTTTGCTTCGAGCACCACTTGCTCTTCTCTTTCTGCAAGACAATGTTATCCTTAGGGTAATTGCAGTCATTCTTGCCATGATCACTGATAGTATCGATGGCTACTTAGCTAGACGTTATAATTCTATTTCCAAATTTGGAGCTATTTTAGATCCTGCAATGGATAAATTTTTCGTATATTTCGTTCTAATGATACTTCTGTTAGAAGGACAAGTTCACCTTTGGCAGGCTCTCACTATGCTTTCTCGAGATTTTGCCCTTTGCATTTATGGCATTTATCTTACAATTTCTAATAGATGGTCTCTATTAGAATGGAAAGCTATTAGATGGGGGAAAATAACCACAGCACTGCAATTCATCGTACTTATAGGTCTTACCTTAAGCGTAAATTTTCCTGTATACGTTTACGGTGCTTTTGTAGTTTTCGGTATACTTGCTTTTTTAGAGCTTCTGCAGTCAAAGCCTAGTAGGCCTTATACTTCCAAATAACTAAAATGTATATCCTAAGCCAGCACCTGCTTGAATACCACCAACATATTCTTTATCTGAATAAGTCTGGTTTAATAGCTGAAAACGAATAGTAACTGGATTATATAGGTAATTTACAAATAACTTAACAAACCATCCTTCAGCAAAATTGAATCTTCCGCCTAATCCAAAAGTACCACCAAATACATTTTTGGTTTGTGACGTAGTTCTACCTTGAAAGGTTTCTTCTTCTTTAGCCCATATCAAGTTAGGAGCTGCTTTAATAAAGACATCGAAGTAAGAACATACAGAATAATAATAGCTAAAACCTAAAGATATAGGAACTAAGGTAATTTTAGTTTTAGCTTTATAAGTATTAATCATAGTTACTGATACCGTTTCATCATCATGAAAATATCCAACTTCTGTCCAAACACCAAAACCTTTATAGAAATCATAATTTATTTCGAAAAGAGGAGAAAAACCTCCATCTCCATAAGCAAGTCGAAAAGCTTTATCTTGTGGCCAAAAATAACAAGGATTAAAACTTATAGAAAGCCCAATCTTGTCGTCTTCGGGTAGAGTTGAATTTGCTGTTGTTTGTGTCTCATCAGCATCTGTTATCATTTCTTGTTTTTCAGCAAATTGCTGCTCAATATCTGAATTATTAATTCCAATCATTTTTGCGCCATCAGATGAAAGCGTACTTATTTGATATGCATAACTAACTGAAAAGATAGTTACTAAAAATATAAAAAAATATCTCATAATATTTTCCTTTGTTTATCCCTTAACTTTTTAATTATAATATTTATATTTTATTTGGTAGCAAATATTGAAAGGATTAAACAAATAAACTGCTTTAGCGCTTCAAGCAAAAACTAACGAACCAGATATTTCTAATTAATTAGAACGTATAACCTATACCTGCACCAGTTTGAAGACCACCAAGGTATACTTTATAAGTATTATCACTTAGCTGATCATGAATTTTTCTTTTGTCGTAAAGATAATTGAGAAATATTTTTATAAACCATCCATCTCTGAATTTAAAACTTCCCCCCAATCCAAATGTTCCACCAAAAGCATTTTTGATGGTTGTTTTTTTCATGTTTGAAACATTGACATAGGTCTTTGTATAAACCCAATTAGGAGCAATTTTAAAAAAGATATCGAAGTAAGAACACACAACGTAAGTGTAGTTTAATCCAATAGATAAAGGTACTTGATCAATTTTAGCTGTAGCTCTTACACCGTCAACAATCGTTATTGTCCTTTTTTTATGAAAATATCCTACTTCTAACCAAGTTCCCCATCCTTTATAAAAAACATAAGAAGCCTCAAAAAGAGGAAGGAATCCTCCTTTGTAAATATCTCGAAAAACTTTATCTTGCGGCCAAAAATAAGAAGGGTTGAAACTTAAAGAAAGCCCAATTTTATCAGTTTCCTTTTGTTCAACAACTGTAGTTTCTTCTTTTGTTTCATATTCTAATGTTTCTTGGTCCTCCATACGTGATCTTTCAAATGCTTGAGCTAGAGAACATATGGCAACTAAAAATACTAAAAAATATTTCATAAGGTTTTCCTTCCTATTTTTTCATTCAATAATATAGGTGTAATATTTTTTTTGAAAAATTTCCAGAGAATACTTAAAGTGTTATTTCTTTTTTGTGAAAAATTTCATGAGGCAAAATATTTATGCTTAAAAAATTTGTTTTTTTTATTCTTCTTTTTTCAGCTTGCTACAGCATTGATTATAGTCATTGGTCTAGCGCTGAGAGTAATTTATCCATTGCAGGACACAACAATAGTTCCCCACAAATTGTTATTCATCCCGTAACAGGTAAAGCCCTTTGCGTGTGGGCTAATGGAACAACCAATAATATTCAAATAGCTTCATCATTAGATGGAGGAACTATTTGGCTACCAGCATCAGAGATTGTCTCTGACAATATAGCAAAATTGTCAAAAACTCCTAAAATAGCTATCAATCCCCTATCTGATAGCGCTATATGTGTTTGGGGTGCTGAATATCCTGGGACTGGACCTTTTTTTACTCAATTTATTCAAAAAGCATTTTCATTCAATCTAGGAGAGACTTGGACAATAGCAAGCGGTGCGAATGTTAGAGAAGGAGCCTATTATCAAACTGCAATTAATCCACAAACAAATAATTGTGTTTATGGATATTTCGAACCTTCAGGTTTTCCTCCTGAAATTCAAGTTCAATATTCTACTGATAACGGAGTATCATATGCTGCATTACCTTCTGGTATTTTGGGAACTGACGTTCAACTCGTTACTAATAATGCGTTAGTTCTCATACTAGCGTACGTTGATACCTCCGGTACAGCGATAGATTCTGCATACAGTAATAATGGTGGTACAGGTTGGACTTTTGCTCCTCCAATTCCTATTTATCCAGCCGGTATGCAAGTTGCTAATCCGAGCCTTGCCATCAATGTTACAACTCAAGACGCAGTTTGTGTTCTTTCAGAATATAATGGAAATAATTGGGTTATTCGATCTGCATATACAAATAACCCTACTAATCCCTGGAATGTTTCTGCTACCCCTCCACCATCACCAGCTGCAGAAGATGCTAAATATCCAAAAGTTGCTGTTGATTCTTCTTCAGGGCGTGTCATTTGTGTATGGCAAAACTTAACAAGTGGCAGGATTCAAGCAGCCTATTCTGTAGATAATGGAAATACCTTTGTAGCTGCGTCAAATGACCTTTCGCCAACAGGAAATATTTCTGAATCTGCTCAACTTACTATTAATCCAACAACAGGTGATGCTATTTGTGTATGGCGTAATAAAACGACAACAACAATACAGTCAGCTTATTCATCAGATGGTGGTATTACCTGGATAAGATCTCCTAATGATTTATCTGATAAAAATGCCTATGATCCTCAAATAGCTGTTAATCCTACAACTGGAAAAGTTGCTTGTGTATGGAGTCGTTACAATGGATCAACTTATGATATTCAGGCTACATATTCCCCTGTTATTCCTTATGTTTCAATCAGGCAAGAAACGAAAAAATTATTATTTCAAGATGATATTGTAAATGTATTAAGCTGGGATGCCGTAGCACAAGCAAGTTATTATAGGGTATATAGTGATAGCAATCTTTCTAATATGATCTATCAAGGCATGGATTTATTCTTTGCAGATCAAGGAAGAAAAGCAAATACTACATATACTTATTACGTTACTTGGACAAATGCTACAGGTATTGAAAGCGCTCCAACAATTGTAAGCGTGCCATAAAAAAGCATAAAAGACTGTATCGGAATTTTTCTGATACAGTCTTATTTTTGTACTAATTTCACGCTTGTTGTAGGGAAAGGAATATCTCCACCCGCTGCATCAATGATCTTTTTCACTTGCATTAGGATTTCTTGTTTTATTTCTAAAAACTGCTGATATCTAGTCTCTAAAGTATAAACACGAATTAAAATATCTAAAGAATACTCATTAAATGCCGTAAAATAGACGTAAGGAGGCATAGTCTGATCTACTGTATCTTTCTCATTTAAGTATTTTTTGATAGCTTCGATGATCCCATTAAGCTTAGAAAAATCTTCATATCTCACTTGGATTTTTTCTTGGATTTTTCTGTGAGTGCGACGAGAAAGATTCATAATATAAGAAGCTGAAAATGCCATATTAGGTAGATAAATAGGACACTTATCCATATCTCTTAAAAGGGTGTAATACCAACCAACGTTTTCAACCACAGCCATAATGGATTTACTAGGAAGATTAATAAAATCCCCTTTTGTAAAAGGACGAGTCATATGTATCACAATACCACCAAAGAAATTAGCAATCACATCTTTTGCAGCAAAGCCAACGGCAGCGGCGCCAATACCACCAAAGGCAACAAGAGGTGTAATATTAAGGCCAAAAACTTGCAAAATTAAAAGAAGAGCAATAAAAACAATAATAACACTTGCGATTCTACTTAAAAAATCAAAGGATCCCTGATCTAGATTTTTCTTCTTTTTTTGTGCGCTTTGAAAAAAAGTTCTAAAGATTGTATTTTTCCATCTAAGTACAAGCCACATTACGCAAAGAATAATAAGGATATTTTTAGCTAAAACAAGCCATCCGCCAACTAAAGGAATTTCAAATCTAACAGCTAGTATAGAGATGCTATAATAAATGGCGATCAACCAAAGAATCGATTTAAGCGGTGTTAAGACAATATAATCTAGATGAACTCTCCAATCATTTTTTTCAGTAGCTTTTCTTCTGATATGACGTATGAAATATTTTAAAATAAAATCTACACATAAAACAGCTACAACGACAAAGATAATTTCAAAGATCCAAAAGTTATCTTTTGTAAGCGAAAAAAAACTAGTTTTGTTATCCATGTTAAAACCCAATTTTGCATAAAACTTCCTTATTTTTAGCAGTTTTTAGTATAATCTAGCAATAAATAGCTAAAATCCATGCAAAGCTTTGTGAAAAAAGCTTTTGTCTTATAAGATCTTATTTAAAAACCATACAAAGAGAGTCCACTATGGAAACGTCACGTGAAACTATTTTTTATTCATCTATACGCAGCTTTTTCAAAACTTTTTTTGTCATTTTAGGTATCTTTTGTGCTTTTATACCTATCTTTTTAATCTTAATGGCAACATCTACAGAAAAAGATATAGCAGATAAAAATATCATTTCCTATCTGCCTGATGACAAAGGAGAAAAACATCTTCTTTCAAGTACATCACCTGCTATCTTACGTATAAACATAGAAGGTGTAATTGGAAGAGATTTACTAACTCAAGCAGCAATCAAATCACAACTTATTGAATCAAGAACTGGCGTTTTAAAAGACAATAGAGTGAAAGGCATTTTTCTTCATATTAACTCTCCTGGTGGCGGAGTTATTGATAGTGATGGTATCTATCGTCTTCTCAAAGAATATAAAAAACAATTTAACGTCCCTGTCTATGCTTATGTAGATGGCCTTTGTGCCTCCGGTGGCATGTATATCGCTTCAGCTTGTGATAAAGTTTATACCAGTCCAATGAGCATTGTAGGATCTGTGGGTGTTATATTTGGCCCATTTTTTAATTTCAAAGACACATTAAATAAAGTAGGAGTTCTCACAGAAACGCTCACAAAAGGAAAAGATAAAGACACTTTTAGTCCCTTTAAAAAATGGTCGGAAGATGAAGGTGAAATGATCAAACCTATCGTTCAGTATATGTATAATCGTTTTCTTTCTATCGTTTCTACTGCAAGACCAAAACTTACAATGGATAAATTAAAAAATGACTATGGAGCTCATATTTTTGATGCACAAAAAGCTTATGAGCTTGGATATACAGATGGGTGGAATGTGGAATATGGTGCTGCTTTAAGAGAACTTGTAGCTGCTGCCAAGATAAAACCGGATGAAAAATATCAACTTATTGAACTAAAACCAAAAAGAGTATGGCTAAGCGAACTGCTTCAAGGAGCTTCTACTCTTATGAAAGGAAAATTCAAACATGAGATTCAAATTGGACCTGAAAATACTGAACCGTTTTCTTTCATTTATGATCCCGCATCAAAATAGGTAATCATATGGAAGAGATCTTTATCGTTGATGCAGTGAATTATCTTTTTAGAGCTTATTATGCTATTGGTCCAATGACCAATGATAAAGGCGAGTCTACTTCTGCATTGTATGGATTTATTCGATCTATACAAAAACTCATCAAAGACTTTTCTCCCAAAAACATAGTGATTGTCTTTGATGGACCAGATAATAAAAGATCGCGACAAGAGGTTTATGCTGATTACAAAATGCACCGAAAAAAAGCACCCGAAGATTTATATACTCAATTCGGGCATGCCTTTAATTTTTGTAAATTAGCAGGTATTTCAGCTCTTTCAGTTCCTGGAGTAGAAGCGGACGACACAATGGCTTCCATTGCTATGTGGGCAAAGAAAAACAACCTAAAGTCTTATCTTTGCACAACAGATAAAGACCTATATCAATTAGTCTCAAAAGATATCGTGGGGCTTAATACTTATAAGGACAATCTGATTCTTGATGAACCAAAGGTAAAAGAGTTTTTAGGAGTTCGCCCCGATCAAGTATTAGATCTTTTGGCTATTATGGGTGACAAATCAGATAATATACCTGGCCTGGAAGGATTTGGTCCTAAAACAGCAGCTACACTGCTGGAAAAGTTTGGTACTTTAGATAATATTTTAGCCAATATTGATAAAGTTCCCGGCGCAAAAAAACAGGAGATACTACGCACCCAAAAAGACAAAGCCATACTTAGCAAAAAACTCGCTACTTTAGATATTAACGTAGAGATCCCGACAGACTTAGAATTTTACAGACTCAAAGAGCCTAATATCATTGAGCTAAAAGAGTTTTATCATGAAATGAAATTCATACGTCTTTTACAAGCCTTTGGGAAACCTGAAGAAGAGGAAGCAAAAGAAGAAAAAAAAGAGTTTTTTTCTGATATCAAAACGAACTACAAATTGATCGACAGCGAAGAAGAACTGCTCAAATTAATGCAAACTCTTCACAAAGCAAAAGAGATTTGTATTGATACTGAAACAACTGGAGGCCATCCTCTTCTTGCTAAACTCGTAGGTATTGGTTTTTGCGTAAAAAGAGGCAAAGCTTTTTACATTCCGTTTAATGACACCCTCGATGAAATCCTAATTTTAGACCAAATTAAGCCTCTAGTTGAAAATCCTAAAATCGGTTTTTATGGACATAATCTAAAGTACGACTATCACATTTTAAAAAACTATGGCATCGAAATAAAAAACATCTGTTTTGATACGATATTAGCATCTTATCTTCTCAATCCCCAAAATCGAAGACATGGTCTAGATAGATTAGCTTTAGAATATTTCGATAAGAAAAAAATATCTTACGATGAACTTACGAAAAAAGAAAAAAAGAAGGTCTCTTTAAAAGATGTTCCAATTGAAAAGGTTTCTGAGTATTGCTGTGAAGATGTTGATTACACTGCAAGATTGAAAAAACTTTTCGAAAAAGAAATCAAAAAAAGAAAGCTTGAAAAACTTCTTGAAAATGTTGAACTGCCTCTACTTCCTATACTGGCAAAAATGGAAAGAGCAGGCATCTATGTGGATGCACATAATTTCACACAGCTCTCTGAAGAGTTAAAAAAAGAAATTCATCTTTTGCAAGAAGAGATTTTTAAAGAAGTAGGGAAAGAGTTTAACCTTAACTCACCCAAACAGCTCAGTGAAATCCTTTATAAAGACTTAGGACTTCCACCTCCTCGTAAAAAAACAACAGGATATTCAACAGCAGCTGATGTTTTAGAAAAATTGGCTGAAATATCTCCTCTTGTTGCTAAGATTTTACAATATAGAGGCCTACAAAAACTTCTCACTACATATATTGACGCTCTACCTAAACAGATAAATCCAGAAACTGGCCGTATCCATGCTACTTTTAATCAATCCATTACAGCCACTGGAAGACTTTCTTGCCAGGATCCAAACTTGCAAAATATCCCAATTAGATCTGAAGGAGGACAAAAACTAAGAAGAGGCTTCAAACCTCAACAACAAGAATGGAGTTATCTCTCTTCTGATTATTCTCAAATTGAGCTTCGCCTTCTTGCTCATTTTAGCTCCGATCCAGAACTTTTGAAAGCTTTCAATGCAGGGCAAGATATCCATGCTCATACAGCATCATTAGTATATAATGTACCTATAGAGGATGTGACGAAAAAAATGCGCCATAGCGCGAAGGCTGTAAACTTTGGTATTCTTTATGGACAAGGCCCTTATGGGCTTTCTAAACAGCTAGGTATTTCATTTCGAGAAGCTGCCGATTTTATCGATACTTACTTTTCAAAATATAAATTAGTAAAACCGTACCTTGATAAATGTATCCAACAAACGCAGAAAAAACTCATGGCAGTGACTTTAACAGGAAGGCAAAGGCCAATTCCTGAAATCAATAATAAAAATCCTCATGTCAGAGCTGCCGCTGAGAGATTGGCTATCAATACACCTCTGCAAGGAACAGCTGCGGATATCATCAAAATGGCAATGATAGAAGTGGAAAAAGAGATAGAAAAACTAAAATTGCAAGGATTTATGATCCTTCAGATCCACGATGAGCTAATCTTTGAAATACCCGATATAGAGGTAGATATCTTCAAAAAAATAGTGCAAAATAAAATGGAAAATATTATCAATCTCAGCGTACCTTTATTAGTAGACATACAAGTTGGCAAAAATTGGGGCGAATGTTAATATTAAGTAAGATAGCAGTAACAGGGCCCTTTGGGGCTGGGAAATCCACTGTTAGCCTGGTACTCAGAGCTTTAGGTGCTTTTGTAGCCGATGCTGATCTGATTGTAAAGCAGTTAATGGTTCCATCAACACCTTTAGGAAAACAAATCATAAAGCTTCTCGGAAAAGATATTCTCGAACATGATACTATCGATCGCATGAAATTAGCTGAAAAAGTATTTAATGAACCGGAAAAGCTGAAACAACTCGAACAACTAATTCATCCTTATGTGTTTAAAGAAATCGAAGAGCTTTATGAGAATGTAAAAAAACAAAACCATTATCGTTTTTTCGTGGTTGAAATGCCGCTTCTTTTTGAGCTCGAAAAACAGGGAGATTATGACTATATAATCACGGTTGTTGCGGATAGTAAAAACTGCAAAGAAAGGCTGAAAAAACGTGGTTACGGACCTGAAGAATACGATAAAAGAATGAAACGTTTTTCTCCTACAGAAGGAAAAAAGGAGAAATCACATTTCATCATAGATAATAATGGAACATTTGAAGAATTAAGGAAAAAAGTAGAAGAAATAACCTATCAAATTTCAAAATCCTCTCATTAAAAATATTTCAAACAACAATTTTTTAAATAAGGAGAACCTTCTCTATGGCAAAGGAAGAGAAAAAAATCCCTCCGCCTATAATAAAACCTCCCAAAACCGGAAAAAAGGCTGAAGAAAAATCAAAAGCTCAGGAAAAAGGAAATGCACCTGCGCCAGAAAGTGAAAAAAAGAGAAAAATCACAAAAATAGCTGCTTTGCAGCGTATGAATATTGAAGAACTCAATCAATTTGCTCATTCCATTGGACTTTATCATCTCGGTTCTTTGACTAAATCGCAAATAGTCTTTGAGATCGTCAAGATGATATCCTCTATGCCAAATGAAGTTCTTTATGGTGAAGGGGTATTAGAAGTATTGCCGGATGGCTTTGGTTTTTTAAGATCCCCTAATTATAACTATCTTCCTTCTGCCGAAGATATTTATGTATCCCCTGCTCAGATAAGACGATTTGGTCTTCGCAAAGGTGATACTTTATATGGGACCATTAGATCTCCAAAGGATAAAGAAAAATACTTTGCGATGCTAAAAGTAGAAAAGATCAATGGCAAAAGCTATGAAGAAATAAAAGAACGCGTTCTTTTTGAGAACTTAACGCCTCTTTATCCAGAAGAAAGACTAATCATGGAAACGGCGAAAGAAAAAATCTCGACCCGTGTTCTTGATTTAGCGGCTCCTATAGGAAAAGGGCAAAGAGCTCTTATTGTATCTCCACCAAAATCTGGAAAAACGGTTCTTCTTCAAAATATAGCTAACGCAATTGAGAAAAATAATCCTGAAGCTACCTTGATGGTGCTTCTCATCGATGAAAGGCCTGAAGAAGTTACAGATATGATTCGAATGGTCAAAGGAGAGGTTACTTCTTCTACATTCGACGAGCCACCTGAACGTCACGTTCAAATTGCAGATATGGTTATCGAAAAAGCAAGAAGACTTGCTGAATGTGGCAAAGATGTAGTGATCCTTTTAGATTCACTAACAAGACTGGCTCGTGCTTATAATACAGTTCAACCTCATTCTGGTAAGATCTTAACTGGTGGTATCGACGCCAATGCTCTTCATAAACCCAAACGATTTTTTGGGGCAGCTAGAAACATCGAACATGGCGGTTCTTTAACAATTATTGCGACTGCTTTGATTGATACGGGATCTAGAATGGATGAAGTGATTTTTGAAGAGTTTAAAGGCACTGGTAACATGGAATTGGTTCTTGATCGACGTCTTGCTGACCGTCGTTTATGGCCAGCTATTGATATTATTAAGAGTGGCACGAGAAAAGAAGAACTTCTTTTCCATCCACAGGAATTAGAAAAAGTTTATCTACTTAGACAAGCTTTAGCAGATCTAACTCCAATAGATGCCATGAATTTATTACTTTCAAGATTAAAGAAAACAAATAGTAATACTGAGTTTCTTTTATCTATGAAAGAATAGATTAAATCTATAGTATGAAAATTGAAAGGAAATGACATTTCTTTAATAAGGAGATGGTATCTATGCGTATTTTATCTTCGCTACTTTTTAGCATATTAACAGCAGGTGGCCTTTTTTGGGCTTGGATCAACTTTCCAGAAGCTCGCAATATGGTACTAAATATATTTAATAGCGGCAAATTTCAAACATTAGAGGTGAGATATTCACCCGATGCCATCATGGAAAATAACAAGCAAGAGCTCTTATTGGATGAAGAGCATAGCTTTTTAGAACCCAAGCTTCATTTTCTTCCTTATCTTCTCATGGAAGTAAAATATAATCGTTCTCAAGAAAAAACAGGTGAAGGTATCATTCTTTGGAGCCTCGTTGATGGAGAAATGGTAATAAATACAAAAACATGGGAAACAACACACGGATTTAATGATTGTATCGAAGCGAACGCGGACAGAGAAGATTTTAAAATTATCAATGCTCTAGCTGCTCACGGCGGATCCATGGATAGAGAATCTCTTTCTCGTTTTTTAAATGTAGAAAACAACATGCTTGATAAATGGGTCGATAAATGCAGGATTAAAAGTCTTATCGTTCAAGCTGGCAATGCTTTTCGTCTTCACATGGAAAACCCCAAGCTTCAAGTAATACCTGAGACAAAACTTCATCAATGGTTAGTCTCAAAAAATGCTAAAAATGCGACTAGACTTGCTAGGAAATTTAGTGCTTCTCAAATTGAAGCAATAGCTCGCTCTGCTTTTGGTCATGACTTTGCTGTTCGTAAAACGAAAGAAATTTTTCTTCCTGTTTACAGTATAGTCATACACAATCCTGATGGTTCAAATATGACTACCTATTGGAATGCTCTAAATGGCAAAAAGCTGCCACCAACATTTCAACTAGAATAATTTCATCTGCTATTGCCTAAAAAAAAGTAACTCATCTATGATGATAACATCTTTTTTGGAAAGATGGCTGAGTGGCTGAAAGCACGTCCCTGCTAAGGACGCATACCCTTTATAGGGGTATCGAGGGTTCGAATCCCTCTCTTTCCGATCTATCAATGAAATAAACCCTTATTCTTGTTTAAAGACTAAGGGTTTATGTGTTTCTGCCACCTCGAGGCTCTCCACAGGTTGCTAACGCTCAATACCTTAAACAAAGACCTCGCCTTTCCCTTTTATTATCAAGTGCTTACGTTATTCCTTTATGTAACCTAAAAAGATTTAGGTTGTTAAACTAAACTTCAAACAAAAGCAACTAAACAATTAAATTTATAATTGACCCGTAATTAACTTTTTATGTTATAATATTAATGTTTTTAAACACTAATAATAATTAATTATAAAAGGTTTCTATGGCACCCCCAAAAATCTCTACGGTAACAACTGCAATGTTATCTCATTTATTAGTTGATGAAAAAATAAAACGAATTAACCAGGCAAGTGACAGTTCTCAAGACCCTCAAATTCAAGGTCTTGCTAGAGAGGCCTTACAAAGAACAGTCGAATTGATAGGAAAAACAAATCCTAATCATAAATTATTTGATTCAACTTTTAAACAAGCTATTAGTGAAATATGTGTTAGAGATAATGCTCCCGATAATGCTGAAAGTGAAATTTTAGAGTTTCTTAATAAAACAAATAAATATTCTATAGATTTTCGCCCAAGATTAACTCCCCTAGCACTTCCTCCAAATGAAGATCCAAACCAATCACAACCAGAACAAGTGGAAGAATCTCCCCCAATAATTGATCCTGAAAAATATGCTAATTATTCAGAAGCGCAACCAATTCCAGAAGAAATCTTATCCGCAGACATAACAGCTCCTCATACTATTCCTTATGACCAATATCTCGATAGAAGAATTTCTGGTATTATCAGAAGTTTATTGGTTCAACATTCCGTTCCTGTAGAAATTTTTGCTGGTTCACAAGAAGATTTAGAAAACTTTTATAGAGTCCAAGAATTTACATGTTTAGCTGAATTAAAAACAGCAAGTTCCATCAAATATTATCTGTTTAAAAATCCAAAAGATGGTACGTCAAAAATTGTCATCCATGGAATATCCAACGACTCTAAACTTCGTCATGTACTTTTGCAGTTAAAATATTCTGGTATCGATCTAGAAGGAGTGATTGTTCGTGGAAGAATTGATGAAGCTATAGAACACAATATACAAGCACTAGAAACGGCTTTAGATACTTGTTCAGCACCACTAGAGCTTGGAATCGTCGGAAGTAGATGGCAAATCATTGCTGAACTTGCAGAACTATTATATCCTGCAGAATTTATTGATTTACCAGAACAAGAAAAATATGACATAGCTATAGAAATATTAGAGGACAACCATAATTTACAAACTATAGAAATTGGTGGTGGTGTTTTCAAATTTTCATATATGGAAGTTTATCTAAGAAATGGGCAACGCAAGGGTATTATTGCTTTTAGAATGCCCAATGGAAACCTTTCTTCTTATGCTGTGAAGGAATTACTTAATAGAAAAATTGCTAATATAATCATGACAGGAGCAGGAGGCTCGCTTAGTTCAAGAAGAACCTTAGGATCCTATCAATTAATCGACTCTTCTAGATATTTAGGTGAGACAGTAAGCTCCAAAGAATTAAATATAATGCCTCTTCCTTTGCCAGAAGATTTTCCTGTTCACGAAGAAGGCAGAAATGTGACTGTATTTTCTCCTCTAGAAGAAACCAAAGAATGGCTAAGACAGGTGCGAAGAAATGGGAATACTTCAGTTGATGTTGAAACTTTTCATATACTTCAAACAGTGGCAAGGCACGAACATCAACCACAAATTTTACCAGGGATTTTCACTTCAGATGTAGTCGTTGGAAAAGGAGAAACGCATCAACCATTAGTAGAAAAAATTGATGAAAATACTGCATGGAGATATTTAGCTTCTTTATTACTTAGATCATTTGATTATATTGATCTCGCTAGAGAAAACCTCTTTGTTTCTCCTAACGTTCCCGCAATTGTTAAAATTCAAGTAGATAACGGATCTATAAGTGAAATAATGG
>Ga0180433_10005788_pt1 | contig 16531 bp, 27 predicted proteins | sample SS_ome_8_FD_132980 | JGI IMG/M metagenome (GOLD analysis project Ga0180433, IMG submission 132980) | Hypersaline lake sediment archaeal communities from the Salton Sea, California, USA - SS_1_D_1 metaG | ecosystem: Environmental > Aquatic > Non-marine Saline and Alkaline > Hypersaline >... | reverse complement strand
ATTTTTTTGAATTATAATCAAAATTTTTATTTTCCATCCAGTCATGGATACAAAAAAATCGTTTAAAAAATTGTTTAATCTTTTTCATTTATTTTTTTGAATTTTATTTTGCTCATTAAACACGAATTATTATGTTGACAATATCGTTTGCCAAAACTATAATCTTCTTGAAAATTTAAATTAACAACATCATAAGGACATTGAATAATTTTACCACCAATAAAATAATTAGCAAATCTACATTTATTATCTGGTAATGTTTTTGTACTTTCAAACACTCCTCTTTTAGATATATCAATTCCTAAATCACCTTCATATCGATTTAAAAACTCATGAACCAATTCCTTATATTTAACCACTGGCATACAAATTTCAGTGTCATCAAAAAATTCTTTTCTTTCATTATCCAGCTCCCTAATACTTGATATAAAAAATGTTTTACAACCAACAAAAGGATTGCTTTCTAAAGCATAAGCAGTTTTTAATAATTCTGATACAGTTGTTTTCGCTGAAACCATAAAACACACATCAAATGGAATTTTTATTTTTGGTAATGTTTCAAAGCTTTTTGTTTTTCCTGTTTTACAATAGAGAGAAATTCTCAATTTTGCTCCATGAAAATCTTCTTCATTATACTTATTAATATAATACCCATTAGTATAAATTGTAGTCTTAAAAGCACAAGAATTATTTAATAATATTATTTTTTCTAATTCTGGATGCAATAATGGTTCGCCGCCTAATATATTTATTTGTTTTCCGCCTTTTTCTTTAAAAATCTTAACCACATCAAAATATTCTTCAAGTGAAATATCTTGTTGATTTTCTCCCATAATATGTCTGGCAAAACATCCTTTACATTTTAAATTACATCTATTAGTAATAAATACTTGTAGGGTATTTCTTCTATCCAGAGGGAGTTCTTCATATTTGTGCCAAGGAAATTTCATATTATTATTTAATTTCTATTTCAGCTCCTTCTGCTTCAAGTTGAGTTTTGAGCGAATCGGCTTCATCTTTAGGAATCCCTTGTTTAATAGTTACAGGCGCTTCATCAACAAGCTTTTTTGATTCTATTAAACCCATACTTGTTAATTCTTTTATGGCTTTCACAACTTTAAGTTTAGAAGGACCAGCGCTTTTTAATATAATATCGAAAACAGTTTGCTCCTCTTTTACAGGAGACTCTATTTCTGTGGTAGTAATAACAACAGCGTCTTTCATAGGCTCAATGCCATATTCATCTTCAAGAATTTTGGACAATTCTTTAGCTTGGTCTGGTGTTAAATCCGCCAGAATTTTAGCTATTTCACGTATTTTTTCATTCATGATTTTTTTATTTACCTAAGTTTTATTATTGGTTTTTTTCCACCACAATTTGCACAATCAGTGTCTATCAATCCTTTTGAACTTTTAGGCTCATATTCTCCACACTTACATTCTTTGGAAATTTTTAGCCCACATCTGCATGGAATTTCAGTATTAATTTTTGAATAATCTATTTTAATTGTCTTAATATTTCCTTTCATTTTTTGTTCCCACATCCAAGCAGATGAATTACTTACAAGTCCATTTTTTGCTCTAACTTGTAAATAATTGCGATATCTATTTAAATCATCAAGAATTTTTTTAATTTCTTTAATTTCTTTTTCAACTTTTTTGAGTTCCGTTTTTGAAACCCTGACGCCAGGGTCTTCAATAAATTCTATTTTTATTGTCTTATCTACCTTACCTAATAGTTTTTTCTTTTTCATCTTCTATTTTTAAAGATTTCCTATATTTTTTTCTGATTTCTTTTGCTTTATCATCTATATAAAAATGAGTGAAGCCTCTTGCGTTTGGTATTTTTTCAGAATTTAAAAACACTATCATTTGAGTCATTCTACCCATTTTATGCCAATTTAAAATTTCTAATAAAATCTTTTAAAAACGCATTCTTTTTTCCCCCTATTAAATCGAGCCATTCCCCGTATTCTTTTGGATACTTAGATTTTACCAAATCAAAAAAATCATTTTCTTCATCTACTGTAAGTTCAAGCAACTTTGGGGTTTCTATTTTTGATTTCATAAAATTAAATAAATCTGGATAATCCTCCCTATTAAAAACTCTTTCATCAACCAAGAAAGCAATTGCTGATAAAGAACCATTGAGGTCTGGCTCGCAAAATGTTGCAAGGTCAATTCCCGCTTCTTTTAATGCAGATTCACTTTCTTCCATTGTTCCGATAAAATCATATTCAACAGTATGAGTGCTGGTTCCACCATTTAAGATAATCCATGTCTTATGGTTTTGTGCCCAATCTTGGAAATCTTCATTTTCCCAATATTTCAAGGCATATTCCATTTGTGCATGTCCTGATTGGATTCCAATTTGGATTTGACTTAAATTATACATAGTTAAAAAATACATCCTCTTTTCTAAATTTTCATTTTTCATATTTATCAATCCTCCATCCTAATGTGTTTTTTGCAAACAATCGCTTACTTTTTATTGTTTTTTTATCAATATTTTTTCCTATATTATTTTTTAAAATATGGTACTGAAGTTTTCTTTCTTTACAAAATTTTTGTAGCCTTTGTGCCCCATGTATAATAATTTCTTCATTTAGCGGAGATGTTAGCTTATATATAATAACATCTTTCCTTATATTAACATTTTTTTTCCCTTTTCTGTCCTTTCCGCATTGTATCAATTTTTTTCTTCCTTCATCTGTTAATTTTACTTTTCCCTCTTTATGTGCTTTTCTTACAGCTTCTTTCTGCTTTTCAGAAGTCGTTTTTCCAAACATTGGGTTTTTTTCTCCTAATTTTGAAAAGCTAATTTTATTTCTTTCTCTCTCATCCTCAAATCTCTTTTTTGCAACTTTTGACATTTTATTACTAAATTCTTTTGATTTCATAGTTTTATAGAAGGTGGATTTTTTACGTGATTCCGCTCTTTTCTTTTTTGTTTCATCGCTTTGTATTAATCCGCTATGCCCATCTCCGCCATCTGTTAAATTGGTTAGACACCCAGTTCCTTTATCAATTCTTCCTATTTTTTTAATAATTTCTATTTCTAACTCAAAAGCTTTTTTTTCTTCTAAGTTATCATGTAGTTTTATTATTTTAGGTTCAAGCCCTGAATTTAATATCCTTTTTATCTGTCTTGTTTTTAAATAATTTTTTCCTTTGCATGTAAGATGATAATACATCCTAAAACCATGACCTTTCCCAACATAAAATGGTTCAAAGTCAAATTTTAAATCCTCATATGTGTAGCTTCCAGGTCTCATTGGATTTAAATAAACATATACATAATATTTTTTTTCCATTGCTTTTTCTTATAAATAGTATAAGAAAAGGCAAATTCAACAGGCTTTTTCATTCTTATTGAATTAGTTAAATTTTATATTTGTTTTGTTAATTCTAATACTTTTTCTTTAGTTAAATTTTTAATAACTTCTGTCAATAATTTAACAGTGTTAAGATAATCATCTAAATGTATCATAAATGTATGTGAGTGAATATATCTTGAAGCCAAAGCTATCCCGACAGTTGGAACTCCTGAACCAGACATATGTATTCTACCAGCATCGGTACCCCCTTTCGTCATAATTTCAAGCTGATATGGTATTTTAAGTTCTTTTGCAACTTCGACAACAAAATCTTTTAATTTTTTGTGTGCTATTGTCATCGAATCCATGATAACAATTTGTGGCCCTTTACCCAGTTTGCCATCAACTTCTGATACACCTGGCATATCGCCTGCAAGTCCGACATCAACAACAAAAGCAATATCTGGTTCTATTTTATTTGCAGACGTGATTGCGCCTCTTAATCCAACTTCTTCTTGAACTGTGCCGACTGCATATATTGTTCCATAATAATCAGTCAGGTTTTTCATTACATCAATAGCAACTCCACATCCTGCTCTATTATCCCATGCTTTTGCCAAAAGATATTTTGGATTTGCCATTCTTTTAAATTCTATATAAGGAGTAATCATATCCCCAATTTGTATTCCCAATTTCTCTGCTTTCTTTTTTGATTCGACCCCTATGTCAATAAACATTTTTTCAACGTCTAATGCCTTTTCTCGTTCTCCGCCATTCATTAGATGAGGAGGTTTTGCCCCAATGACCCCTCTGATTTTTTTATTTTCAGAAGTAGTTATAACCACTTGTTGAGCAAGTAGTGTATGAGATACCCAGCCGCCCATTGTTTGAAATTTAATAAAACCATTATCATCTATTAATTTTACAATAAATCCAACTTCATCCATATGCCCAGCAATCATAATTTTACAAGGAACTTCGGCAAGAGTAGATATTGTAGAACGTTTTGCTATAAATGAGCCTAAATTATCTGTATAAATATCATCAGCAACATTTTCTAAATATTTCTTCATTACCTGTCTAACCTCTCCCTCATTTCCAGGAACTCCATTAGCATCTGTAAGCTCTTTTAACATTTTAATAGTTTCTTTCATATTTGTTTGTTTTTAAATTTGTTTTTAATCGTGTGAGCACAAACAGTTATGATATGGCATCCAACATTCAGCACAATAATTGCCAGCATGAACTTGCTCTAAAGTATAATCTGGTTCAGTCCATTCAAAGCCACTATGTTCGTTTTTTTTCTTTTCGGGCTCTATATTTTCTTTTATTAATTTATCAACTCTCTCTTTGTGAAAGTCTGATAGTTTTCTATAATCTGTAAACATAATATTATTCTTTAACTTCTTCTATCATTAATCCAATAGTATCTGACGAACCCTCTTTTCTAACCGATTCTATAGATTTTATTTTATACTCAACATCTTCAAATGTTACATTATATTTTTCATTAATGTAATCAACATCATTTTCATCCATAGAAAAAATTAAACACGTTCCTCTGTTTGTTATTTCACACTTGTCTGCTTTTTTTAATTGTATTTTCATAATAATTAATTATTTAATTTCGAATAATTTTTTTGTCTTTTCAAATGCATCTTTATCAACAAAGAATAAGAAGTTATTATCCAATTCAAGCCAACCAATAAATCTGCAATCTTCTTTTGAATAACGTTTATCTAGTCCGCAAGCTTCTTCAAGTCCCACAAATTCTTTCGTATATATTTTGCCTTCTTTAGAAATTTCTTTTATTCTTTCTGTTATTTGTTCTTTCAGTTCTTTCTGGCCTATTACATATACTGGAGTATTATTAATTTCAAGCGACCAAGAAGAATATGATTTTATATTATTTACCACATTTTGAAAAAATTCTGGGACTGCTCCAAATTCAAATTCTGCGGCTCCCATATAATCAAATGAAAAGATTGGTCTAATAAGCTCCATTGCTTTGTCTAAAAGACCACCGTTTATATAACCACCACCAAAAGAAAAAGGGTTATCTACAGCCTCTCCTTCTATAATAATATTGTGTGGTTTATTTAATCTTTGAATTAACCAACTGCTTTCTAAAGTTTTTTCCATGATATTAATTTTTTAAATTTCATTTTCTAAAAACTTTTTTGCTTTTTCTCGTGCTTCTATATATTCTTTTTCTGAAGACTTATGCTCTTCGGCAAAATAACTTGACAATCCTGAATTTTTAATTGAATAATGATATTTAACTTCCATCTCAAATTTTTGTTCGGAATCATAAACATCTATTGTTGTCCGTTTTGTTTCTTCAATTTTACCATAAATAGTGCAATTGTCGAGCAGATGTCTATAATAATATGGCAAATCAGCATCTATTATTTTTGTTTTTTCAACTGTTTCTATAATTTCTATTTTCATAATATTATAATTTATTTTTTCTATTCCTATTATATTCTTCACATCTTAACTGTTCTCTTCTTAAATAATAATCATCATTATATACATCTTTAATATATTTAGCAGCAGCTATGTTAGAAAATCTTATTCCTTGATAAGGGCTTATTAAATATTCATATAGAAAATCTAAATTATTATTACAAATTTTTACAAAATCTTCAGCCTTGTCTTTGATTTCTTCATATATTTCATTATCAGATTTGTTTATTTCTTTTTGCATAATTTTCATTAATTCTTCTTCTGCGTTTATTCCGTATTGCTTATTTTCTTTCATAATATTAAAATTTTATTTAGTTTTTAATCATTTTATTTCTCCCATTCAAATTTTTTTGCTGTGTTTTTTAAAATATTATAAAGCTGGTCAGATAGACCAAATCTTTCTTTGTTTGAATCTAAGCTTTTAAAAATGTCTCCATCTTCATGTCTTTCAGTAGCCGCTTTCCAATCAAAAAACATCTCACAAATATCCATTAAATCCATATCATCTATTCCATTCTCATGATGTTCTGGATGATGAGAATTGTTTTCATAATGATGGTCTAACGCTACTTGAAGTTTTTTTAATGAATCTTTGTATTCTGGACTATTATAAGTAAGCTTCTTTAAGAGGGGGGTATATTTATCAAAATAAGGTTTCTCTTCTTTTTCAAGTTTACTTTTATCGTGAAGAATTGCCCTTTTTAATAGTTTAACAACAAACTGTTGCACTAAATCGTCCACTCTTGTAATGTGTTTCTGGGTATCTTTTGAACTATCATATTCTGACATGATTTTTGCTTTTTAGGATTAATAAGCAAAAATACAAATTAGAAAAATAAAAAACAAATTTTAAGAAAATTATTTTATAGGATGGAACAAATTTACAATATTTATTTCAACACCTGGTTGTTTTGAATTGTTTTTTCTATTATATTTCAATAATTATTTATTCATTTAGACCAACATTGATTTCCCCAGGTTGTAAACTCATAATTTTTGCAGCTTTAAGGAATGTATTTTTAAATTCGTCCCATGTTAAATAATTATATTCTCCGCCAAGTTTTTTAACTGCATTTAATTTATCCCACTCTTCTTCAGGAAATTTGCTAGAAAAAAAGCTTAAATCTATATCAAAATCAAAAACAATAGTAAACATAAAATCTATAGGCTGGATAAGCTCATTGGCAGAATTTTTATCTAAAAACGCATCAATTTCAGGATATTTAAAATAGATATAAATATCAATCTTATCTTCTCCAAACTCTTTTGCCTGACTTTTTTTAAGAGAGCTGAAAGTAAGTTTTAAAACTGGTATTTGTCTTCTATGTCTTATATACTCATCAAATTTAATAGAATTTGGAATTTTTTTCCCAAATAAATTATCAACATATATATTTCTAAGATATGGTTTCATAAATTTAAACTGCGCAATAAATTTAGAAACCTCAAGTCCAAATTTATTATTAAAAATTATGCTTCTGATGTGATTCATTTCGCTTTTATATAAATCATCTAAAACGTCAATTTTTTTCATTTTCGCTTTAAATCTTTCCTGCTTTTCTCCTTCTCTTTTTTTTCTTTTTATTTCCGCAGGGTCGTACTCAACATATCTTTCATGAGCTTTTTCTAATCCCTTGCTTGCGAGAATAGTTTTAAATTTATCATATAAATCTGGATTTTCTTTATTTACTTTTTCCAAAAATTCTCTACCTTCATCGGTATATATATCTGATATAGCCTCATAAATAATTTTTCTAATTTGTTTGCGAATTTTTTCTTTCATTGCTAAATAAAATTTATGTTTCTTATAAATATTTAAAAAAACTATTAAAGCAATTTTTGACAATTTGTCATTTCAAGTTTTAGAATAACTGACATTATTTCATATTTTATCAATTGGTATATAATTTGAAGAATAACTTTCAAACAAACTTTTAAAACATGGAGGACAAAATTATGAATTTAATAATGAAACGTAACAGAGGCTTGGTGCCAAACATCTTTGATGATGAATTTTTTAGCGATGATTCATGGGGGTTCCCAACATTTGGAAAAAGAAACGCCCCTGCTGTTAACATCAGTGAAGAAAAAGACAAATTTGAAATTGAAATAGCAGCTCCTGGCTTAAATAAGGACGATTTCAAGATTTCAATTGAGGATTATTATTTAAAAATATCTTCTGAAAAAGAATACAAAAACGAAGAAAAAGAAAAAAAATTCACAAGAAAAGAATTTGGATATTCTTCATTTGAACGTTCTTTTGCGTTACCAGAAAATGTGAACACAGAAAAAATAAAAGCTTCACATGAAAATGGAATATTAAATATAATAATCCCTAAAGAAGAAAAAGAAAAACTAATAAAACAAATCCGAATAAATTAATTCACTCATTTCAAAAGGAGAAGGCTTAATCGCCCTTCTCCTTTTTTGTTTTATTAATCTGATAAAATACATTTTCCAGGTTTAATTGACATATGAATTATTCTAACTTCGCCATTTCCATAATCATTATCCCCAAAATGAATTCGGTCAATTTTACATTCAGACATTTTCCATTTTTCAATAACCATACCTGCTGGGTCCAAAGTTTTAATTACAAATGAAAACATATAATCCTTATTTTGAATTTCTTTTTGTATTAATTCAAATATTCCCTTTGATGCAGAAGGATGAACTGGGTCTAATAGCTCTATAACAAAGTTTTCCCATTGTCTTTTTTCTGTATCAAAAACAGGGGCATTTATTTTTTTTACAGTATATGGGGCTATTTTAAATTCTTCTGGAAATTCAACAACAAATCTATCATTGGTTTTTAATCCATATTCTTTTTCCTCATCGTCTATCACCGCAGCTTCAACATATCTATTATTATTAAAATAAATACTATTATTGTCTTCTTTGTTTAATTTAAAAACAATTATTTTGCCAGTATTTTCATGCATAAAATCTTCTAGGGTTCGAGTTTTTAAATAATAAATACATACTGAATAAACTTTCCCTGCATCATGATTTCCAGTTACAATTTTGTTTTCATTATCCCACACAAAATTGGGTAATTTAGTAAAATAAATTTTTGCATTAAACTTATATTCTCGCAGCTCTTTTCTTGCTTTTGTTATATTTATAACATCAACAGATATGTTTTCAACATCAATTGGCTCTTCAATTTGATAAGCATGCAAATCTCCACAAAATTCATGGTAAAATTTGTTTAACGCTCTAATTTTCGCATCCCTTTCGTTTGTATCTTCAATTTCATATTTTTTAATAAATCTCGGCTCAAAAATTTTAAAATTAAAAATATCGTAAACTATAGATATTTCATATATATGTCTTTCAGGTTCTTCGGAATCTATTATTTCAAATTCTTGTTTTTTGTCTTCATCAAATTTTAATTCTGATTCTTCTTGTAGCTCCCATCTCATTTCCTGAATTTTTTCATAATTTTTTATTTCTTGAGAAACATAATAATAGTTGCACCAATTTTTATCATCACTATACTTATAATCATCAAGGCCAGATTCACTCCAAGGTAATGCACGGCCAGTTCTTCCATTCCAAAATTTATAAATCGCCAATGTTTTCAAAACCCAACTTGGCAATCTATCATTATCTCCAACTCTACTATAATATTGCGTTTCTGAGTCATAATAATAATCGCAAATTAAATAAATTGCTTTATGAACAAATTCTGCCCCAATTTCCATCAGAGTTTCACGAACACTTGTATCATAACCAAAATAAAGCGGCATATATCTTTGAACGGGGGCTTCTGCCAATAAATATTCAATTGTATCCATAGCTTTTCTTGGAATAGCAAAAAGCGCTTCATCTACAATCTTATCATATTTTGGTGGAAGCGAAAAACCTTTCCATGCGTCTTTTGGAAGATTAAGGTTTAATTTGTAAAGATTTACTTTTTTATCTTTTCGGTCTGAACCGTGGGGAGCTTTTAATATGCTCGACCCTGCACTCTTTAAGAGTTTTAAATTTTTTTCCATGATGTCCTATACATTTTTAAGTTAAGTTGCTACCTTATGTAGCATAATCCTGTATCAATAAATATATGGTAATAAAATTTCAAAATAAATGGTTTTTATAAAAATTTTAAAATTAAACTATCGTATTAACATAGGCATCTTTTTTTGATATTAATGCTGTTTGCCATCCAGCTATTGGCCAACTATACACAGTTAATATTAGTTCATTTCTCATAATATGCTTTTTAGTTTCTGGCCATTTTGATAATTCAACTGCAGGCTGTTCCCAATTATCAATTATAATTATACCATCATCTTCAATATGTCTTAATGCTGGATGAAAGCAGTCATCCCTATATGATACGGGGTCTCCATCTATAACTATTATATCAAACTTATCAAAATTGTTTATATATCCTATATATTTTTGCTTTTCTGTTTCAACTTTAATATTTTCTCCAGCCAACTCGGCCCACTCTTTATTTGAGTCTACGCCTTCAACAATTGCCCCTTGTGCTTTATACCATATGGTAGAATTGCCACACCCCCATTCAAATATTCTTTTCCCTTTAAAATCACGTTTTACGAATTCTATTAAAAAAGATGGAGTATACCATGGTAATTTTAAACCAGTCTCTACATCACACAAAATTCCGCTGTTTGAATCATAAATAACTTTGTCTTTAAATTTCATAATAATTTGTATTTATTTTGATGCCATTTTCAATAAATATTATAAAACAAAAATTTTGCTACTATTTATAAAAAACCTTAAAAATCATGAAAATCGATAAAGCCAAAATAAAAGAACGTCTTCAGCAAGAACTAAAGAAAGTTCATAAAATCCGTTTATTAGAAGCAGAAAAAAGCAAAATTTCTAAACAATTAACAGAAGACTTTGAGCCCATAGAAGAAAAAAAGCAAACAGGCGATTATGAAAAAGTATTTCGTGCTGCTTTAGAAAAATTTGGTGCGAGTTCCCCAGAAAGTATTGCAGATGAAAAAAAGAAAGAATTTTTTGATTATGTAGATTCACAATGGATTTCACAAAAAGAACAACAGGGGTTGCATGAAAGCGAAAGTTACAAAACTTATTTTCATAAAGCATTAGAAAAATATGGAGTAAACTCTCCAAAAGATTTGCCTGCAGATAAGAAAAAAGAATTTTATAACTATGTTGATGCAAACTGGAAAGCAGAAGATGAAAAATTAGAAGAAACAGTAGCGCCAAAAGATATGGCGAAACTAGATAAAATAAAAAATGTTCTTGGTGCCGAAAAAGCTCTTGAAGAATTAGTAAGAAAACTAGATACTCAGATTTTTAACAATGCAGCTGACCTAATCATTCAAGATTATGAAATTGAATATGATTTAGAAGAAGGAATAGGGACAAGCTTCACAATAAGAAAAGGAAAAAACGTTAAGCCTTGCACAAAAAAATCTAAATATAAAAAATAAATGATTTAAATCAACAAAGAAAAACCAGAATGAATTATGTTCTGGTTTTTTTATTGTTTCTCGTAGCCGTATTTTCCCTTAATATGCTCATTTAAAAATTTACCTTTCGATGGTGCTTCTATTAAACCACGATAAACATTTTTAGGAACTCCATAATATTCATAAATTCCGCTACTTTTAAATACAATCTCTAAAATTTGTAAATTTTCATCATATCCAACTGAGTGGATATTTGATGACTGAACTGATTGTCTTTGCATTTTGTTTTTTATTAAATTTTTTTATAAATATCAAATAGTTTTTAGCTTTGCATCAATAACTGCTTTTGCCAAATTATATGTTTCTTCAACTTTTTCCATTAAAATAAAATCTCTATTTTCTTCTATAGCTGCTACCCCAAGAGAACCACTCCCACATACATTATCCAAAACGAGCTCGCCTTCTCTAGTGTATGTTCTTATAAAATATCTTAACAATTCTACTGGCTTCTGTGTGCTATGAATTCTGCGAGAGTCGTCATTGTTCACAACTTTAAAGTTTAAAACACTTTGTGGATATCTTTTTGTTGTTCCAGCTTGATTTGGAGTTGGCTTACCACCCCCAAATAAATCAGATGTATGTTTTGTTGTAGCTTTATTCATTGGTTTATGACCAGTTGTCATCTGTGGATTATAAAGTGGGGGCTTTTTATAAAACACAGAAATAAGTTCATGGGTCTGCATTGGCATTCGCTTTGCATTTAAATGCCCTTTCGGTTTATTCTTTCTCCAAACCCAATCATATCTATACCACTTAGGATTGCTTGCCCAGAGTTTTTTATCAAAAGGAGATGTTGCAAATAATAAAATTACCCCGTCTTCTTTTATAATTCTTTTATATTGCTCCCACAATAAAGGTAAGTCTATTTTTTTGTCCCAATTTGCTTTGGTTTTTCCAAAAGGGAGGTCTGCCAAAATCGCATCTATGCTTTGGTCTTCGATATATTTCATTAACTCAAAGCAATCTCCTAAGTATATTTGGTTTCTTTTTATTTCCACAGTGCAAATATAATACAAAAATTTTAAAACAAAAAATTTTTAAACGAAAATAAATTCAAATCCTGCGGTTTGAAAAAACATACATTCTTGTTCTCCCCAGTTAGAAATATAGGCTGCTGTTGTTGGGTCTGATTTTTTGGCATCTAAAATAAAACTTTCTACTGTTTCATCTTCATCAATCAAAGATGAAAAATCAACATTCTCAATAAATTCATCTATAGAAATCTCTTTCTTATTCTCCATCATCTGATGCCATAAATTTTCATTTACATCACAGTTCCTTCTTAATGCATCACATTGCCCTATGTATTTTTTCTTATCAAAAAAACTATTTATTTCTTCACTTATAATTTTTTTCAAATTCATATCAAAAAATTTAACAACAAACTCATCTATAAATAGTTTTTAATTTTTAGTTAAAATATTCTTCCCATTCTTTAACTGCAGCCTCAGAAATTTTATCTACAATGATATTTAAATCATTGCCATACATACCAGCAGAAGAAAAACACCCAACTTCAAGAACACCATATGTTCCATCATCCATTTCTGCAATATCGAGTGTCCATGCTATTTCAGGGTTATATTTTTTAGCACATTCCTGAGCAAATTTCCATACTTTTTTATCTTTACAACCTTCTTTGACAGAGCCAGAATTTCTTAAAACAAAATCTACAGATGTGGCATCGCCCTTTTTGGACCAATCTCTGTATAAACTACCACTTATTACTTCCTGATTGACAACCACAAATCTATATTCAGAACTTAATTCTTTCGCTTCAGATACAACAACCAGCAAATCTGGTTCAACATCATAAAAACCAGCTAATTTGATACCGTCTTCAAAATTATTCCAATCCAAAACCATACCAGTAAATTCTTTTGTACTTGAGTCTGGTCTCAAAAAAATATGACCAAATGTTTCGAAAAGATATTCTTTTCGTCTTAATAAATCACCATATGGCATCATAATATAATTATTATGGACCAGTAAATCGCCAAAAACAGGATAATATGAAGTGCATTTATATTTTTCATAATCTCCATAAACTCCAGGAATCCATTGCAATTTTCTAAGTTTACGAGCAAAATTTAAAGAGCCATAAAAAACAACACACTCATTATCATTATCATAAAGTTTTGCACAATGATTTATTAAGTCATCATCAAAAGGGATATATTTTAATGTTTTCACTTCATATCCCTTTTCTTTAAGGATTCTTAATAATTCAGGTTCTGTGTCTAAAAACAAACCTGATTCAATTAACCATTTGGCTTTCATTTTATTAAATAGTTTAAATGTTATACGCAATTTTTGTTAAAATGTTTCAGAAAGGATGTTAAGAGATTTAATCCATTTGGCACATGCTTCTTCGGCTGAGGCCCAAGTATCTTTTTTGATTGTATAATTAATCAATATATCATCAGAACAATTTTTTTGTTTTCCATTATAAGCAAGAAAAAAAATGCTGTTATTTTTAACTCTTTCTTTAATTGATTTAATTATCTTATACATAAAGGCTTCATTTTGTGGCGCATATTCTAAATCAAAAAATATAAAAAATAATTTATCTTCTTTATTTTCTAAAAAATCAATAAATCTATTTGCTTTTTCTATATAATTTTTAATTGTTTCTTCTATATTTATTGATATATATTGTTGTGTTGTTTTATTAAACCGAAATTCTTTATTAAAATCATGAGGGAACCAATCCCCTGTTCCAGTATTTTTACCATTTTTATCAAAATTGCTGTTTAAAAAATAATTTGTGAAATATTTTTCTGTGTTTTCTTTTTTTAAATTTATAATATCAATTGTTGTTGAGCATTTTATTTGTGCATCATCAAAAACATATCTTGGTTGTCTTATATTTAATTTATTTTTAGATTTAATAACAGCCGAAGCATTGCATCTTTTTCCAAGTGAAATAATATTTTTATATTTTTTAATATCTTTCATTTTTCTAATTTTCAGATATTTGTTTTCTTATAAATAATATAAATTTTAAAACAAAAATATCGCATTTTATCGTTTTTTCAGCTATTTATTAAAAATAGAAAGGGACAAAAAATGAAAAAAAATGGTCTTAAAAAATTAATCATAGAAAGCGTAGATGACTTCTTTATGGAAGTAGAAGATGTACCAGAATTCTATCAGAGTTTTGACCCAGAAGAATTTGATGACGAAGCAAAAAAAGCATTTCAAAGAGATATAGAAAAAGAAGGCGGAAAATTTGAAGAGCCTGGAAAAAGTGAATTTGAAAAAGGAATGAGTGCAGAAGATTTAATTAGAGCATTAATAAGGGCAGAAATGGGATTGCCTGATGATGAAGAAGAATTAGAAAAACTTAAGCCAGATATAGAAACACGAAAAAAAGGATTTTCTTTAAATGAAGCAAAAAAAGATGTCATTCTAAAATATATTTTTAAAAATCTAAAAGGTGGCGAATTAAAACAGCGAAATATAATAAAAGAATGGACACGTGATTATGATGTAATTAATGAAGATACTGCTACAATTCAAGTCTTTTTTGAACATAATGACGATGATGGTGATGATTATATTATAGTTGAAAAAAATTATGATGATAAAGATTTGCATGATGATTTGTCTCAAAAATCTTTTGTTCAAATTAATTACGATAATTTACATTCAACAATAAATGAAATTAATAATAATATTAAAATTCTCTTGAAATGAAAAAATTAGATTTAAAAAAACTTATAAAAGAATGTATAGAAGAAATTCTTGCACCTAAAGATGCAAGATTAGTGTATGGAAATTTTAACTCAGCAGAAGCAAGAGATAAGGCAATTGAAAACATTGGCATTAAACCATCAAAAACTTATGGAGATAAAGTTGTTTCATATAAAGCTGAAACAGAAAAAAAAGCACGAGCTATTAAATCCAAAATTGAACAGGAAGGTGGTAAAGCACTTATAGGAACTCGTGATATAGAAGCATATAAGAAAAAAGCACTTCAACAAATTGCAGATAGAGAAAGTTGGTTAAAAAAAGAAATAGGAGGCAACATAAAAAGCGTTCCTCTCTCTAATAGACATAATATTGAAGAAAATAAAAAAATTTTTGATGCCAAAAAAGAAGCAGATATAATTTATCATGATTCTTTAGATAATATGAAGGAGCCATGGAAAGATATCAGCAAAAAATTTCCAAATTATAATTCAGATTTTGAGAAAAAAGGTGGAGATACAGATAAAGCTGTAAATTTCATATTAAAATCTTTAAAAGATAAATATTCCAAAGATTATTCTAAAACTGAATGGGATAAGATGACACCGAAATTTAAATCTATGGTGCACGAAGGTATTACAGAATAAGAAAGTCAAAACTTAAATATGAAATAAGAAAAATTCTAAACGAAGAATATGATAAAGATATTGAAGGTTTAGATAGAAAGAAATTTCCAATCGAAGTTAAAATAGCTGGAAATAAATATACAATAGAAATTTTAAATAGGGATGAATACACTCTGTTTAAAAATGGCGAACCAATTTACGGCACATCTGATTTTGTTGGCCCTTATGCTTTAGGAGAACTTTTTTTAGAAATGATGGGAGACTGGGGAAAAATAGAAGAAGAAGGCGGCAGAGAAAATCCTGGCGATTTAATTGATGAAGTTATCCTTGAAGTTCTTGGACAATATTATATTGAAACAGGCACAGTCGTTAACAAAGATACAAAAAACAAATTAATAAACGTTGTTGAAGACGTTACTAATAGAGATTGGGATGTTAGAGAAGTTTAAATTTGTTTATTAAATATTTTTTGCTTATTTTTAAAAAAAATTTAAAATGGCAAAAATAACAATAAAAGGAATAAGCGAACCCTTATATACATACGAAGAAAGATTTCCTCAATATAATGGACGAATCTACATAGAAACAAGACATCAAGCATATTCTGATTTAACAAAATGGTGGCAAGATGCATTAGACAATCCAACAGATGTTAATAAATATAAAAAATCTGGTATAATTAACAACAAAAAATTACATGGTTGTTTCTTAGAATCTATACAATTACCAGATATGGATAGATTATCAGAATTTGATGCACAGAAAATTAAAGCAGTCTTACACTATGATTATCTTGAGCTTAAAAATTAACTTGGACAAAAACTTAGACATAGTGTCCAAGCTTAAACCTCAACAAGCTTATCCACTGTTTTTTTAATTTTTTTTTCGATTTTTTCTTCTTCTTTTTTTAATTTTCTTTTTTTTTTCAATTTAGCTTGTACTTTACACT
>Ga0180433_10005787_pt1 | contig 16533 bp, 10 predicted proteins | sample SS_ome_8_FD_132980 | JGI IMG/M metagenome (GOLD analysis project Ga0180433, IMG submission 132980) | Hypersaline lake sediment archaeal communities from the Salton Sea, California, USA - SS_1_D_1 metaG | ecosystem: Environmental > Aquatic > Non-marine Saline and Alkaline > Hypersaline >... | reverse complement strand
TAACTCATTTGGAAAACGTAGAACCACGTGTAGCTACTGCTATTCATCCAACAACGGGAGCAAGAGTAACATCACGAATACATCCTGCTACAAAAGAGATTATAGGTGATACTGTCGTAAATCCTAGCACACATCAAGATGAGCCTATCTTAGAAATAGCTAGAAGAACGATGCTTTCAACGCAAACAGACCCTCGCTTTATTATGATGCAACTTCCTCGTTATGTTGAAGTAGGTAAAAATCGTCAAGGAGTTCCTATATTTGAAAAATCAAATTTCCGCCTTCGTGGTATAATACCTCAAGATCCTAGCGGACTTTTGCCTCCAGAGCCTATAGAGCTACTTCGACATGAATCAATTCATCCTGAAATATATAGTTTAAACGAAGCTCAAGATCCACAAGCTCAATTTGCTACTTTAGGAGGGCAAAATTGTTTACGACTACCTCGTGAACGTAGAATGCTTATTGCACCTGTAGCATTTATATGTCATGTTAGTAATGGAAGAAAATCTATGTCATCCGGCCATTATATTACTGTTGCTTTCAATAAAAATACTGGCATCTGGGAAGTTTTCAATGATGAAGAAGTAAGACCTTTATTAGTAAAAGACCTTAAAGATATTGAAGAAAGTGCTGTATTAATAAAATTTGATAACGTTGATGTCTTTAGACGAGAAGAAGAAGAAAGAGCTAAAAGAGATGCTGAAGAGATGGATGAAAAAGAACAAGCTGGATCAGCCCAACAACATGCACAGCAAGCACAACAAGCATTAGGTGGCGGCCAATAATATCATTAAAATTAAATAAAATTAAAAAAGGCCTTACCTAAAAAAGGTAAGGCTTTTTTTATATGATAAGAAGTGCAAATACAAAGGCGAAAAGAGCAAATGATTCTACAATACCCAATGCCGCCATGCATTTCCCAAATATCGCCGGCTGCTTAGCTGCCGCTTGTATAGCTGTAGCTGCAACTTTGCCTTGAAAAATAGCGCTCGTCATAATAGCAAGACCTGCAAATAAAGCAATCCCCACTCCTGAAAGAGGAGACAACGTGCCTGCAGTGAGAGCGTTTCTCATGAGGATCATCAAAACAAAGCCATATATGGACTGAGAAGAAGGAACAGCAGAGATCCCAATGAATTTCCCATGTCCTTCATCCACGTGTGTCATAACGCCATGTGAAGCCATACCAGCGATTCCGCATCCAATTGCGCTTCCTAAACAACCAAGTCCTAGTGCAATACCTGGTCCAATCATGCTAAAATCCATATCAATTTCTCCTACGTTTATTTTAGTAACCTTAAGGGATTAAATAGCCTTCCATCTCCTTCAAAACTGTAATGATACCATTCGATGAAATTTAAACGAAGACCATGGATAACGCCTCCCATTATGCCGAGAGCAAAATTAATAATATGCCCTACTAATAGTATCCATATCCCTAAATAAAGAGGCATCTTGTCAGCAATAGAGTTTGTTGTTGTAGCCAATATCATACCAGCCAGACCTAATGCATAAAGACGAAGATACGAAAGGCTATCCGCAAAAATTTGTATTATATTCATCAGCTCGGTTATACACCTGAACCTTTTTTGATAAAATCCTAAAATAGCAACTAAAGAAAGGCCTGCTATTATCATCCATATACCAATTTCAAAAGCTATAGGTTTGCTCAAAAGATGAAGATAATGAAAAAGCGATGTCGCTTGCAAAATTTTTGGAAAATATAAATATCCCCCAATCATAAAAATGACCCATCCAAAACCTGCTAAATTACGCTTTAAATTGCGAATATGTGAAAAACAAAGATGAATCACTCCAATAAGAAGCGCTATTTCCATGAAAAGAGCGTTTTTAAATTTATCTAAAGCCTCAAATACAAATTTTCCATCTTTTTTTGTTTTGCAAATAAGCAGAAACTCTTTTCCTGTTTTTACCGTTTTCAATTTTGGATACTGCTTTTGCCAAAGCTCATATACATCGTCTTTTTTCTCAAGGTGGTAATCTGCCTTTTTTTGAGCTACTTGATTGAAGAGTATATATTTGTTGAAATGAGATCTAACAGGAAGCCCCATACCAAAAAATGATCCTGAAAGGATCCCCCAACCAATGCAACAAAAAGAAAGAATAAAACAAAGCTTTTTAAACCTTACAACAAGTGGTTTTTTGCTTTTTATCGTCCATGCAAGTATTGCTGAAATAATAAGATATAAAAGTCCATATCCTGCATCGGATATGATCATCGCATAAAACAGGGAGAAAAAGACAAGTACCCACATAGAGGGATCTTTATCTTCATAAGAGGGAATATCATATATTTTAACTAAATCCTCCCCTACTCTTGCATATTTTTTATTCTCAAAATAAGTTGGAATGCGATCATCTTTTTCTATCGCTACGTTTTCATATTCTAAAGAAAGATCACCAATTATTTTTTTCAGCTCTTTTTCTTTTGAAAGAGGAAGCCATGCCTGCACAATTACAAAGGAATTAGAAAGAGGTTCATCAACTTTTTTTCGAGCTTCTTGTTTGTAAAAAAAGTTGAGCTTAGAAAGAAGCTCTTTTTTTAGATCAGAAAGATAAAATGCATACGTCTTGATTTCATCTTCTAAATTTTTAATTTGCTTTTGTACAAACTCTAGCTTTTCTTTTACCATAGAAACAGGTTTTTCGATTTCGATTTCAATTAGCTTTGGAAGAGTTATTTTTTTCTTCTGAATAGACACAAAATAATCCTGATCATAATGTGTGCCTATATAAATAAGATCTTCTGAAAGTTTAGCTTCTTTTCTACGAGAAGTTTGAATCGTAAAAAATTGAATAAATCTTTTGCCTTCATTTTTTAAAAATTCAATATCCTGAATGGAAAAATCTCCAAAAGGTAAGATCCTTTCATATTCATCTTCTAATCTTTCTCTTTCTGCGTAAAGCTCATCTAAAGAGCCTTGTAGATGACAAACTCTTTTGATAATAACAGAAAGATCAATCTTTATTTTTTTACCTTTTTCTTCAACGGGGAGTTTTTTAAGTATCCTTATCGCATGCATAAGATCATGAATATCTTCAGGAAAATCCACTCTTCTCATGCGATCTTTATGGATAAACTCCATAAAGCCGGCTTCTTGCGATCGTGAAAAGAACATTTCCACATCGTTTTTTAGCCCGTAAAGTAGTATTTTTTTTACTTTAATAATCATGATTTTTTTGCTTCTATTTTTAATTTTGCCACTTTTGCCTGTGACACCGCCGCAAGCTCCAAATCCCCTAAAAATATCTTAATAACACGTATATTTTCCTCTGTTCTAGGAATCAGTATTTTCTCAAAAAGATTAACTCTTATCGATACATCATGCAGCTCTTTTTCCAAAGCGTGTTTTTTCTCTTCGACAGCATTAATATTTTCTTTGAGATTAATCATTTTTCTTATTTTGATAATCGCATAATCTATCCAGGGCGGCGTATCAAAAAGAAAATAATCTGCTTCTTGAAAAATAGCTCTTTCAAATATCGGTATTTCTACTCCTGCTATATTTTCATATTTTTTTTGCACATGTTTAACTTTCACAAACTCTAAAATATCAATATCTAATCTTTCAGTTAAAAGCTTAGAAAAAGAAAGGACATCTCCTTTTGCGTCATTAAGTTTTTTGTTAAACTCTTCTAGTTCACTTTTTGTATTTTGCAGTTCATATTGAAGCATAGATTTTTTCAGCTGCAGCGTTGGAAGATACTCTTTCAGCTGCTTCAGCTTCATCTGTTGATGGCGTAGCTCTTGTTTCGTTAGCTTAACCTTAGCCATAATTTACTTCTCTTGAGGCCAAAACTTATCGGAAAGGCTCTTCTTTATTCCTACTTCTTCTTTTTGAAAGCATTCAGCAAGCGTCACCCATCCGAGATCTAAAGCTTCTTCTAAACTTATATTCACTTGTAAGTTCATCATTCTTTCTTCAAAAAGATGACCGTAGCGAAGAAGTTTCTCATCCCATTTTGAGAGTTTAAATCCCATGCTTTGTCTTTCTTTAGCTTTTTTTGCATCTGCATAAAGGCGAATCATTGTGTTAGCTAAATCGCCATGATCTTCTCTTGTAACTTTTCCTATTACCTGCTGTTTTAACCTTGAAAGAGATCCAAACGGATCAATCCTCCCTTCATGAAGATAAAACTGACCTTCAGTAATATAACCGGTATTATCTGGGATAGGATGTGTTACATCACCTCCTGGCATCGTAGTTACCGATACGATAGTAATGGAACCGCTGCCTTCTATATCTACAGCTTTTTCATACCTTGAGGCTAAATCAGAATATAAAGATCCAGGATAACCTCTATTCGAAGGTATCTGATCCATGGTAATAGAGATCTCTTTTATCGCATCTGCAAAAGCGGTCATATCGGTTAGTAGAACCATGACATCTTTTCCTTCTATCGCAAATTTCTCAGCACACGCTAAGGCCATATCAGGAACTAAAACACACTCAACAGGAGGGTGCGTAGCAAGATGTATAAACATCACTGTTTTATCTAAAACCCCAGACGCTTGCGCATTTTCTAAAAAGGCTTGATAATCATCAAATCTCAGCCCCATACCACCAATGATAACAACGTCTGCATCTGTTTGATTCGCTATACGCATAAGAAGTGGATTATAAGGCTCGCCCGCTATGGAAAAGATAGGTATCTTTTGTGATTTTACAAGACAGTTAAACACATCAATCATAGGTATATTTGTACGCACCATTTCTCTTGGAATAATTCTTCTTGTAGGATTAAAAGAAGGTGTCGCAATATCTATAGCATCGCCAAGTAGTTTAGGACCATGATCAATAGGCTCTCCTTGTCCGTTTAAACATCTTCCAAGAAGTGAATCAGAAAAGATCGTTTGCATCTGTTTTTTTAAAAAGATAACTTTATCGCCGGTGGATATACCTCGAACATTTTCAAAAACCTGCAAAGTAACTAAGTCTTCTTCAAAGCGAAGCACTGAAGATAAAGTCGCTGATCCATCTGCTTTTTTTATTAAAGCCATTTCACCTAAACTCACTTCTTGAGCGGCCACACTTATAAGGTTACCTTTCATATCTATAATTCGATCATATACTTTTCTCATAAGCCACCTATCTCATTAATTTTCTCATAAAGGCCTTTCATGGTCTGAGAATACTTTTCCGAACCAAAAGGCAGATAATTTGCATTTTTGATTTCATTTTGCAGATTTAAAAAGAAACCTCTTGCGTCATCTCTTGTATCAAAAGTAAATTTCTTTGAAAAAATCTTCTGTACTAATTCAAACAGCTCGATTTGTCTTTGTAGCGGACAATAAGCATCAACAGGATCAAAAGCGTTTTGTTGCAGATAACAAATATCATAAAGTTCAGATTTCAAATACGTCACGATATCTTCTATGGACGTTCCTTCTTCTCCTACTACTTCCATACGTTTTTCTATTTCATCACCCTGCTGCAGAATCTGCAGAGCAAACTGCACTTTTCCTTCCCATCCTTCCACTTTTTCGGAAAGTATTTGAGAGGTTTGATGAAGGTATTTTGTCCAAGAAATTAAAGGATCAATTGCAGGGTATCTTCTTGCATCAGATCTTTCACGAGAAAGACCTAAAAAGGCTCCTACGACGGATAGTGTAGATTGAGTAACTGGTTCTTCAAAGTTACCCCCAGCGGGAGAAACAGTTCCTCCGATAGTGACTGTACCTACAGAGCCATCTTTTAGTTGCAAAGCTCCTGCTCTTTCATAAAAGGCAGCTATACGAGAAGCCAAATAAGCTGGAAATGCTTCTTCTCCTGGTATTTCTTCTAATCTGCCTGACATTTCTCTCATAGCCTGAGCCCAACGAGACGTAGAATCTGCAAGAAGTAATATATTCAACCCCATTTGCCTGTAGTATTCGGCTATAGTAACGCCCATATAAACAGAGGCTTCTCTTGCAGCCACTGGCATGGAAGAAGTATTACAAATAATACAAGTCCTATCCATCAAAGGCTTATTTGTCTTTTCATCCACAAGACGAGGAAACTCTCTTAGTACTTCTACCACTTCACCGGCTCTCTCTCCGCAAGCTGCTACAACAACAATATCTACAGTAGAATGCTTTGCTAAATGGTGTTGCAAGACCGTTTTACCTGCTCCAAAAGGACCTGGAGAACAAAAAGTGCCACCTTTCAAAAGAGGAAGCTGTGTGTCTATTACTCTAAGACCAGAGGACATGATTTCATAAGGTTTAACTTTTTTGCCTTCAATAAGAGGTGTCTTGATTGGCCATCTTTGGACCATTGTGAATTCAAGCTTTTCTTTTGTCACATTATCTTCTGCTTTAGCTATCACTTCATCAATAGAATAACTTCCTTCTTTAGCTACCCATGTAATTGTACAGCTATTTTTTAGAGCAAAAGGAACCATGATTTTATGGCGAAAAATCTTCTCTTCGACTTCTCCAAGAGTTTCTCCTTTAGAGAGAACATTTTTAACCTGACATTTCGGATAAAAATCCCATTTTTTTTCTCTATCCAAAGGAAGAAGATAAAGACCTCTAGATAAGAAAAGACCCGCTTTTTCTGCAATTTTTTCCAAAGGATTTTGCAGCCCATCAAATACTGATGTTAAAAGACCTGGTCCTAGCTCTGCTTCTAAAAGATGATTAGAAAATTCAACCATTGCTCCAAGCTGTATCCCCTTTGTATCTTCGAATACTTGCACTTTCGCTACGTCATCTGCTATTTCAATCACTTCTGATGCAAAGGATAAATCCTTTAATTTGACGTATCCTACTTCTCCTTGCTTGATATTATTATCAAATTCCACATGGAGAAGGTTGCCGTAAGCAGAAACCACTTTTCCCGTATTATTTTTTGTCATAACTTACCCTTATATAAGGCTATCTACAATAGTCTTGCTTGTATTTTCATCTAACTTATACCAATCCTCTACCATCATCAGTTTAGCCATGTAAGCTAAAATATGATCAATGGTAAAAAATGGTTGTAGTTCTTCTCTTTGTTCAATTTTTTTGATTTTATATTGTAAAAGTTTTTGCTCTAAAAGAAGAGGCTTATCAAAATTTTCTTCGTAAATTTTCTTTATTTCTTCAAACTCTTTAGGAAAAAAGAAACTATCAGTTTGAGATTGATCAATTAATGATTTCACTAAAAAATCTTCTCTATCTTCGTATTGCATCTCATAGGCTAAATCTCTAGAGAGCCTTCTTGAGCGAAGAGCTGATATCACAATGCTTATTTTTCTCTCTTGCGAAAAGAACCACTTCAAAAAACCCGTTGTTTGTTTTTCCATATCTCTTAAAAACTTTATTGGAAGATAAGAGAAATTTTTCAGCCTAGAAGCCGTATCCTCGTAAGCTGAAGCAAAATCAAAAACAAAAGAAGGTAGAAAATCTTCTGTTAAAAGAGCTTCTTCGATTAGTTTTGCATGAAGATTTCCTCGCCAGTCAATTTCTCTTCCTGACCAAAAAGAGCGCAGGTTTTTTATATCAATGTATTGCTTGAAAATATAAAGCTTTTTTTTATCTCTTTCGGCAATATTCAAATCCAGCATCTTTTGAAATTCATCGAAGTTTATTTCCGGAGAAAAATCCAAAGACAAAGTAGGCACTGAGCAGAGTATAAAATAATATTTTCTATTCATAAAAATTAGCTCGCAAAAAGCTTATCTCTAAAGTCACGACGAATATAATTAGCGACAAGGTCTCTAATGGCTTCATCGGAAATATCTAAAGTTATCTTTTCATCTTTCATTTCTATTTTAGCACCACCGTAAAAATCACCTAAAGAAACAGATTTTTCTTTTAACTTATCAATTACTTTTTTCAAAAGATGTGCATTGATTTCTTTTTCAGAGATTTTGGTGGGTATATAAGCGCTAAGCTCAGTATCGATGCCTTGTTCTTCAATAGCTTGAACAACGACATTAATTAGCTTGGCTATAACGTCATTTTTTCTCGATTCTTCATTTACAACAGCTTGAAGGTTCTCTTGAAATAATTTTTTTTCTATTTGTTCTTTTAAACCTTCAAGAGCTTGACGACAGGCCAAATTTAGAGCTGCTTCAAAAGATTTTTTTCTATTCTCTCTTTCTTCTTGCTCAGCTATGTGTATTTTTTCCGCATCTTTTCTAGCCCCTTCAATAATCTCTTCTTTTTGCATATGTGCGTTTTCAACAATTTCTTTAGCTTCTTGTTTTGCTGGCTGGAGCGTTTCTTTTTTTAAGGCATCACAAATTTTTTGAACTTTATCTTTTGCTTTATCCAATGTATCCATCTCTCGCCTCCCAATACTTTGCTTATATATATCATAGTCTAAAATTCCATACAAACCAAGCGATAAGAAAAAATGAGCTTTAGATAATATTTTAAAAAAAGCAAGCTTCAGATCTTGCTAATTCAAAGATAAAGATGTATCATCTTTTCCGTTTCTTTACATAACAAAGGATCTTCCTTTATGATTAGTCAATTGGATCAATTAAAAGATATGACAACAATAGTTGCCGATAGTGGTGATATAGCCTTGATTGAAAAATATCTTCCCGTAGATGCCACAACGAATCCCACGTTGATCCTGCAAGCAGCAAAGAATCAAAGGTATCGTCATTTAATTGAGCTTGCCATTTTATATGCGAAAGAAAAATGCGAAGATCCAAATAAGATGTTAACTTTAGCGCTTGAAAAAGTGTTTGTGAATTTCGGTATGCAGATACTCAAAATCATACCTGGAAGAGTTTCTATCGAAGTAGATGCAAGATGTTCCTTTGATGAAGAAAAAAGTTATAAAAAAGCTAAAAGGATTATTGCTCTTTTTGAAGAGATGCAGATACCAAGATCACGTATTCTTATCAAGCTTGCTGCCACCTGGGAAGGGATAGCTGCAGCAAAGAGGTTAGAAAAAGAAAACATCCACTGTAATTTAACTCTTCTTTTTAGTTTAACTCAGGCAATTAGCTGTGCTGAAGCTTATGTGACATTAATTTCACCTTTTGTGGGAAGAGTTTTAGACTGGCACAAGAAAAATTATCCTCATAAAAATTATGAAGGGGCAGATGATCCTGGCGTTAGTCTTGTAAGACAAGTTTACTATTATTTCAAAAAATTCAAATATCCTACCCAAATTATGGGTGCTAGCTTTAGAAATACAAGCGAAATCCTTCATTTATCAGGCTGTGATCTTTTAACTATTTCTCCAACTCTACTAGAAAAGCTGCATGAAAACACAGCGCTTGTTGAAAGAAATTTAACTATAGAAAAAGCACGCTCTTTAAATATCGAAAAGATACCTATCGATAAAGCTTCTTTTCATGAGAAGCTAAGATCTAATCCTATGGCTTATGAAAAGCTTCATGAAGGGATAAAAAGATTCTCTGAAGACATTGAGAAGCTAGAACAGCTGATAGAAACGCAATTATCTGTTTCTGTATAGAAAACTATTTTCTTTTTATTTTGCTAAGATTTGAACTATACTTTGCAAGGTTTTTTATTTTTTGGAGGTAAACATGAAAAAACTTTGTTTTTGTATTATATTAGCTATAGCAAGCATTAGCTTTGCAAACACTCATATAACAGAAGAAAAATATAAAATTCTTACGGTAGAAGATTTTGTTCGTTCAAATATTTTTGAACAAATCAAGAATCTTTCAAAAAAAGAAAAGGAAAAACAACTTTTCTCCTCTATTGATCCTCAAACTGTATTAGCATTTGAAAAAGGAAAGAAGTATCCAATCAAATTGATATTAAAAGGTGATTTTTTCTCTTTAAATAATGAAGAAACACCGGTTGTTAGCATCAATAAGGATTTCTACATCCGAGTGGAAGACGAAAAATTTCTTTTTAGTACTGATTTAAAGAAATGGGAAGAAGCCCCTATTTTCTTCACAGGAGAAGTCGGTTTAGGTCTTGGTATGTTAAAAGAAACTGCAATGCCTATGCTGAAATTAAAAGCAAAATTTAAGAAAAGATAAATAAAAAAAGCGAGCTTAGTAAAATTCTAAGCTCGCTTTTTATTTTCACTTTTTACTTTAAGCTAAAACTTCTTCATCTTCAAAGCTAAACAGAAGCTCTTCATGCTCTTGATCAACATAGCGTTTCACACGTTTATGATATTCAAATCCAGTACCACCAGGAATCATATGACCCATGATAAGGTTTGATTTGAAATCTAGTAGATAGTCTGTTTTGCTCTCAGCTGCTGCATCGGTAAGAACTCTTGTTGTTTCTTGGAATGATGCCGCTGATACGAAAGATTCAGTAGTTAAAGATGCTTTAGTAATACCAAGTAACACCGGTGCTGCTTGAGCAGGTTTTCCACCTTCTTCGATTGTTTTGGTATTTTGCTGATGAAACGTTCTCTTATCTACATCTTCGCCGTATAAGAAAGTAGTATCACCAGGATCAGTCACTCTTATTTTTTGAAGCATCTGACGTATAATGATTTCAATGTGTTTATCATTGATATCTACACCTTGTAGACGATAAACGGACTGTACTTCGTTCACTAAATAGCGCTGCAACTCTCTGACACCGCAGATCTCTAAAATCTCTTGAGGATCGATAAGACCAGATGTTAGCTGCTGCCCTTTTAGAACACCATCACCTCTTTGGACGATTAAGTGTTTAGTAAGTGGAATAAGATGCTCTTCTTCCATACCTGTGACTTCATCTTTTACAACAATGATACGTTTGTTTTTCTGAACGCCTTTAAAGTCCACGTCACCATCGATTTTAGCAATCTCTGCCGCTTCTTTAGGTCTTCTAGCTTCGAATAGCTCAGCAACCCTAGGAAGACCTCCTGTGATGTCACCAGTTCTAATTACACCACGTGGCAGTTTCGCCAGTACCATACCTGGCATGACAGATTGATTTTCTTTAACTGATATGGTAGCGCCAGCTGGTATCGCATAGGTACCAACAAGTTCTTTAAACTCAGGATCACTATAAATAGCGATTTGAGGATGAAGCTCACCACGGTGTTGTTTTACAACTAGCTCAACTTGACCTGTTTGTTTATTTACTTCAGACTGCGTAGAAATACCTTCAACGATATCTTCATATTTTACAAATCCAGGTTTTTCGCAAATGATCGGAGATGAGTGTTGTTCCCATTGACCAACTTTATCACCTTTTTTCACCTTGACGCCATCAGCAAATAAGATTTTAGTTCCAAGCTCAACTGTGAAAGATTGAATTGGCTCAATGGATTTTGTAGAAAGAAGCTTTTTATATTCCTCTAAAGGTCTTCCTTCATCTCTAACCAAGTGGATAGATCCATTTTTATTTAAAGCAACCCAATCTCCATCTGGATCTTGCACAACTCTTAAATCTGTAAAGATAACGATAGAATCTTTTTCAGCTATCAGCTGAGGAGAAACCATAGCGGAAGCGATACCTCCGATGTGGAACGTTCTCATCGTCAACTGTGTTCCAGGCTCTCCAATGGATTGAGCAGCAATAATACCTATCGCTTCACCTAAACCTACTAAAGCTCCTGTAGCTAAATTTAAACCGTAGCATTTAGCGCATATACCGCGTTTAGACTCACAAGTAAGAGCAGATCTAATTTTCAGACTTTCAATACCAGCATCATCGATATCTTCTGCCATTTTAAGTGTTAAAACATCGCCAGCTTTAGCTAAGAATTTTGTGCTATCACCTGGCTGAACAACGTCATCACAAATGCAGCGACCATAAATTCTATCTTTTAAAGGAACAAGCTCTTCTTGACCTTGTTTGATGCTTATTAGTTCGATTCCATTTAAAGTTCCGCAATCTTCTTCAGTGATAATCACATCTTGAGAAACGTCAACGAGTCGACGAGTCAAATAACCAGAGTCAGCTGTTTTTAGCGCCGTATCGGCCAAACCTTTACGAGCTCCGTGAGTAGAAATAAAGTACTCAAGTACAGATAGACCTTCTCTAAAGTTAGCGGTAATCGGAGATTCAATAATCTCACCTGATGGTTTAGCCATAAGACCACGAAGTGCTCCTAGCTGTTTTACCTGAGATTTATTACCTCTAGCACCTGAGTCCATCATTAAATAAAGAGGATTTAGCTCATGGTGATGTATTTCGCTAATTAATTTGAAAAGTTCTTCTGATAGTCCTTCTGATACTTCTGTCCAAATATTAATAATTTTAGAATGTCTTTCCCCTTCTGTGATAATTCCATTTTCATACTGCTTTTTAACTTTTTCTACTTTTTTGTAAGCCGCTTCCAATACTTTTGGTTTGTTACTAGGGACACATACGTCACACACTCCCATAGAAAGAGATGCTTTTGTCGCTTCACCGAAACCTAAATCTTTCATATCATCTAAAAAGCGAACAGTTCTTTCAAGCCCTACTTTCTTGTAACATTCTAAAACGAGTTGAGACAGTCTTTTCTTCCTAAGAGCATAGTTTTGAAAACCAAGCTGCTCGGGTACGATTGTATTGAAAATCACTCTTCCAGGTGTCGTTTCAATAATACTATCTTCAATGCGAAGTTTTATCTTCTCATGTATATGAAGACCTCTTCCAATATCATCACGTCTATGCTTTTCTTCTGTAGGCATAAAAATGTAATTTTGCGTTGTATAATAGGAAGTGAGAACTTCATTTTTATCTCTAAAGAAGTTTGTTTTTTTACCATGATCTTCAGGTATATAAATAGGATCATGCATAAGATAATAAAGACCTAAAATCATATCCTGAGTAGGAACAGCCACCGGTTTTCCAGAAGAAGGTAAGAAAATATTATCCGGTGCCATCATAAGAAGTTTAGCTTCCAGCTGCGCTTCTATTGAAAGAGGTACGTGTACCGCCATCTGGTCACCATCAAAGTCCGCATTAAACGCTGTTGTAACAAGCGGGTGAATACGTATCGCTTTTCCTTCGATAAGTACTGGCTCGAAAGCCTGAATACCTAATCTGTGAAGTGTAGGCGCTCTGTTTAGCATTACAGGATGGCCTTTAATGATTTCTTCTAAAACGTCCCATACTTCAGGCGCTTGTTTTTGAATCAGTTTCTTCGCCGAGCGTATCGTATAAACGTAATCTAATTCTTTTAATCTTTTTACAATAAATGGCTCGAAAAGCTCTAGGGCCATTTGTTTAGGAAGACCGCATTGATTAATTCTAAGCTCTGGTCCTACCACGATAACGGAACGACCTGAATAATCTACCCGTTTTCCAAGAAGGTTTTGACGGAAACGTCCTTGCTTTCCTTTTAACATATCAGAAAGAGATTTCAAGGGTCTGTTGCCAGCGCCCATTACAGGATGTCCATGACGTCCATTATCAAAAAGAGCATCAACCGCTTCTTGCAGCATTCTTTTTTCGTTTCTAATAATCACGTCAGGCGTTTTCAGTTTCAAGATAGATTTCAAACGGTTATTTCTATTGATCACTCGTCTATAAAGATCGTTAAGATCAGATGTAGCAAACCTTCCTCCATCTAAAGGAACAAGAGGTCTTAGATCAGGTGGAATAACAGGTGTGCAAGTAAGTACCATCCACTCAGGACGGTTATCAGAGTGAGAAAAGCTCTCAACAATTTTTAACCTTTTAGCAATTTTCATACGAGCTTGCATAGACTTGGTTTTACGAAGTCTTTCTTTAAGCTCAACAACTAAAATTGAAAGATCTTCTGTTGCTAAAAGATCTCTAATAGCCTCTCCACCCATTTTAGCAGAAAAACCATCTGGGCCCCATTTTTCAATTGCTTCTCTAAGCTCAACGTCATTTAGAAGTTGTTTTTTTGCTAAATCAGATCTACCAGGATCTACTACGACATGTTCTTCGTAGTATATAACTCTTTCTAAATCATTCGTAGACATGCCAAGAAGGTTGCCAATACGAGATGGCATAGTTTTGAAAAACCAAATATGCACAACAGGAACAGCAAGTTCAATATGAGCCATTCTTTCTCTTCTTACTTTAGAAAGAGTGACCTCAACACCACAACGATCACAGACAATACCTTTGTGCTTGATCTTTTTATATTTACCGCAAGCACATTCCCAATCACGAGTAGGTCCAAAAATCTTCTCACAGAAAAGACCACCTTTTTCCGGTTTAAACGTACGGTAATTGATCGTTTCTGGTTTCTTTATTTCGCCACGTGACCACTCATTTCGAATCACTTCATCTGAAGCAATTTTTATTGTCAGTTTATCAAAATGAGACTCTTCTGGGTTCTCCCATTCAGCCATTGATTTCTCCCAAAACTATATATTTTTTTGTTTATTAACCTTCAACTCTTTCTGGTCTTACATTCAAGCAAAGACCTTGCATTTCTTTTACAAGCACATTAAATGATTCTGGTGTACCCGCAGTAAGGGTATTTTCCCCTTTAACAATTGACTCGTAAATTCTTGTACGTCCATCCACATCATCCGATTTTACTGTCAGCATCTCTTGAAGAAGATGAGCTGCGCCATAAGCTTCAAGCGCCCAAACTTCCATCTCTCCAAATCTCTGACCTCCCATTTGCGCCTTTCCACCCAGCGGCTGCTGAGTTACTAGCGAATAAGGACCAATAGAACGAGCATGGATCTTATCAGCAACAAGGTGTGACAGTTTCAGCATATAGATGTAACCTACCACAACACGGTTATCAAATTTCTCACCTGTTCTTCCGTCGAAAAGTTCCATCTTACCATCGGATGGAAGATTTTGAGCTTTCATCATCTCCCAAATTTTATCCTCTGGGAATCCTTCAAAAACTGGACTCTTCACATAGATACCTTCACGACGAGCTGCTATCCCAAGGTGGGTTTCTAGAAGCTGCCCCATGTTCATACGAGAAGGAACGCCCAAAGGATTTAAGATAATTTCCACAGTTGTTCCATCTTTCATATAAGGCATATCTGCTTCAGGAACTAATTTGGCAACGACACCTTTGTTTCCATGACGTCCTGCCATTTTATCTCCGACCTGCAGCGTTCTTTTTGTTGCGATGTACACTTTTACTTGGCGTATCACTCCAGGATCTAAATCAACATCACCTTTTCTTAGGTATTCAACTTCCGATTTATGTTGTTCTTCTAACTCACCTTTTGCTTTGTCGTATTCCAAAAATATTTTCTTCACAGTTGCAAAAAGTGGATGTTTTGGAAGAAGAAGATTAGACATTTCTTCTGCTTCTAAAAGTTCGATGAGCTCTTGAGTGATAATTGTTTGATCATTAATTAAAATCTCACCAGTTTTACGATGCAGAACAGCACCAGGGCAAGGTTCGTTTAAAAGCAAAGCACCTAATTTTTCATGAAGACTCATTATAAGTTCTTCTTCTTTTGCTTTGTATTCCTTGTGTATGTCTTTAATGCGAGTGGCTTCTTCAACAAGTTCATCATCTGTTTTAGAAAGACGATCTCTTCTTGAAAATACCTTCACATCCATAACAACACCTTCTGTTCCTGGTGGAACAGTAAGTGATGCATCTTTTACATCCGCTGCTTTTTCACCAAAAATTGCTCTAAGAAGCCTTTCTTCTGGTGAAAGTTCTGTTTCTGATTTTGGTGTAATTTTACCAACTAAGATATCACCTGATTTAACTTCAGCTCCGATACGGATAATTCCATCGTCACCAAGATTGGCAAGTGCTTCTTCTGAAACGTTTGGAATATCTCTTGTGATCTCTTCTTTTCCAAGTTTTGTATCACGAGCTGTCAGCTCAAACTCTTCTAAGTAAATCGAAGTATACGTATCTTCTTTAATCAGTTTTTCAGAAATAATGATCGCATCCTCGTAGTTATAACCACACCAAGGCATAAAGGCCACGAGAACGTTTTTACCAAGCGCCATTTCCCCACAATCAGTAGCAGGACCATCTGCAATAATATCTCCAGCTTTGATCTTATCACCAATTTGACAAATAGGTGTTTGGTTGATACAGCTACCAGAATTAGAACGAAGGAATTTCTTCATGAAGTAAGTTTTTCTCTCTTTAGGCGATTTTTTCGGTGCTATAATAACAGAAAAACCATCTACTTCTACTACAGTTCCATTTTCTTCAGCTGCAACAACAGCTCCAGAATCACGGGCTGCTCTTACTTCCAATCCAGTACCTACAAGAGGCGTTTCGGTTTTCATAAGAGGAACAGCTTGACGTTGCATATTCGAGCCCATCAAAGCCCTGTTCGCATCATCATGCTCCAAGAAAGGAATAAGACCTGCCACAATAGATACCAACTGTTTTGAAGAAACGTCCATATGTGTGACACGTTCTGTTTCTATCTCCATAGGCTCACCGCGGTAACGGGCCCAACAGATTTTTTCTTTAAACATATTGTATTCATCTAATACAACAGATGCCTGAGCTATTACGCAATCTTCTTCTCTGTCTGCTGTCATATATTCGATTTCATCAGTAACAACACCATCTCGCACAATACGGTACGGCGTTTCGATAAATCCAAATTCATTAATTTTTCCAAAAGCAGAAAGCGATGTAATCAGACCAATGTTTGGACCTTCAGGTGTCTCAATAGGACAAATACGACCATAATGAGAAGGATGTACGTCACGTACTTCGAATCCTGCTC